>ERZ837590.411-NODE-411-length-36926-cov-33.528328_pt1 | contig 36926 bp, 37 predicted proteins | sample MGYA00519573_ERZ837590 | MGnify/ENA primary metagenome ERZ837590 (study PRJEB31850, sample SAMEA3708820) | human gut metagenome | biome: human gut; feature: human-associated habitat; material: faeces | place: China | collected 2014 ... | reverse complement strand
GTGGTGGACAGCTTATTTTTAGGTTCGAAAGACGACTTATAAAGTGTCCTGCTGCCACCCAGATACCACTTCCATAGGAACTATGCACCGCATGGGAGTTGGTAATTCATTATCTGTTCGCAAAATATTTAACTCAGATTCAACACTTGTAAGACTCATCGCATGATTACAAAGAAAAAAGCCATCTTTTTTAATTTTTTAAGATGGCTTTTTTCTTTTTCACAAATTTTTCACATTTTTCCTATTTTATTTTTTATTTGTAGTGTTATAATACAGATAGTGCATATAGAACTTCTGTTATCACATCTTCTATACCTACACGAATAATTATTTTGATTTTTCAGGAGGAATAGATATTATGACTACATTAAAAACCACAAAAAGAAATCCGGAAGTAAAAGCAAAAAAATTAAGACGTGACGGTTTTGCCACAGGTGTTCTTTACGGAAGAGAAATGGACGAAAACATTCCGCTTCAGTTTAGTGCGGTAGACGCCAGCCGCTTTATCAAATCACATAAAGAAGGTTCTCAGGTTATCCTTGATTTCGGGGATACCAAGACAAGCGCTATCGTTAAAAATATTGATTACGATGCAATGAAACGTCAGGTAATGGCTCTGGACTTTCAGGCACTGGTTGCCGGGGAAGCAATTTCTACGACTGTTCCGGTAAAACTGGAAAATGAAGGCGCTGTTCAGGGATTTGTTGACCAGGAACTGACTGAAATTCATTACAAAGCAGACCCTGCACATCTGCTTGAGCCTATTGAAATTGACCTTACCAAATTCCACACAGGCGATGCTCTGTATGTAAAAGATTTGGGTCTGGAAGAAAAAGGTGCTCAGCTTATCACACCGGCTGATTCCTTAATTTTCCACATTGCTGACCATGCAAAAAACATGGAAATTGCTGAAGATGAAACAGCTGACGAAGAAGCTGCTGAAGCCTAGGTAGTAAAATGAATAAGGGACGGAGTTTATGGCATCTGCCACAAACTCCGTCCTTTATTCATTTTTTTATTAAATCTCCACCTTTTCTACTCTCCACTTCCCATCTTCCAGATATAAAAGAGCCATCGACGGTGCATCGAAAAATCTTTTTTCCCCACAACTGCCGGGATTAAGCCAAAGCCTTCCCTCTTTTTCTCTTTCTTCATATTTATGAGTGTGACCGTAAATCACAATCTGCGTTTCTTCCAGATTCCATGGCACGTCCTTTTTCTCATGAACCACACAAAAGTTCACTCCTGAAAGCGTAAAGCGCTGGCATTTTAAAAGATGACAATCCCACACTCCATCATTATTTCCACGTACAAAATACACCGGTACTCTTGGCTTTAAATGTATAAAAATCTCATCTATAATTCTCTGAGAACCGATATCTCCTGCATGAATCAGCGCATCACAACTTTCAATTTGTTCAAGCACTTCCGGTCGTAATAATCCATGCGTATCCGATAGCACTGCAATTTTCATCCGGCACACACTCCTTTTTGTTTTTCTTTTTATTTTACCACAAAAAAAGCTGTGAGCTAATCTTAATAATCAGCCCACAGTTTTTTTATTTTTTCTGCTATCTGTTGTAATTTCTGTCCACGATATCCAAAAATCCTCACTGCTAAATCTCCACTGCAAAGCTTTGTCACACCGCCGTCACATTCTGATTCCATTTCAAGGATTTCCCAGATTCTTTCTGTAATTTCAGGCATCACTTTTCCGTCCTCAAGTTCGGATAAAAACAGGTTTGCCACATGCGTATACCCTTCATACAGACCGATTTTTTCCATCGGCATTTTTTCTGGTTCATATCTGGTATTGTCCCGGTAAATCATTTTTCCACTTCGGTAAATCGTCACTTTTGAAGCAAACTTTCGGTATAAAAAGCGTTCTTCATGTGCCGTTCTTCCACAGGAAATCACATCCAGAAAAAAGAGTTTTGCACTCTTATCTTCCAGTTGAATCTCCATCGTACTCTCAAAAGCAGAATCTGCAAATGGAATCACCGGCTGAGGATAATAATATAACACCGAATCTTTTTCGACGTTTACTTTGATATTTCTTTTCGCCTCACCGCCATCCATTTTATGGATTTTTTCAAATGACTGCGACAGTACTTCCAAGTCTGCCCCCTGTCGTACCTGATAGGAAAATTCCTGCAAATCGCCGCTCATAATTCCGGCGGATGCACAAAGAGGCATGACCTGAATCCCACCATTTTCTTTCTCAAATGGTGTCATAATCTTATACGGAGCGGTAAAGGATACATCCTCTAAAATGGTTTTTCCGTCTTTTTTTCCTGCACAGATTGAGACACGGGATACTTTTCCGAATTTATTTTCCATTCTACATGCCCTCTAAGAGTACGTTTTTCTTAATCCACTCTACCACAATATCCACATTTTCATCCCCACGGATGTTGGTAAACACAAAAGGACGCTCTCCTCTCATTTTTTTAGAGTCTCTGTCCATTACCTCAAGACTTGCTCCAACATAAGGTGCTAAATCAATCTTGTTAATTACCAGCAAATCAGAACGGGTAATTCCCGGACCGCCTTTTCTCGGAATTTTATCGCCTTCTGCCACATCAATGACAAAAATCGTCGCATCGACCAGCTCCGGACTAAAGGTTGCAGACAAATTATCTCCGCCACTTTCAATAAATAAAAGTTCAATATCCGGAAAACGCTCTACCATCTCATCCACTGCCTCTAAGTTCATCGAAGCATCTTCACGAATTGCTGTATGTGGACACCCACCGGTTTCCACACCCGTAATTCTCTCTACAGGAAGGACACTGTTCTTAGCCAGAAACTGTGCATCTTCTTTGGTATAAATATCATTTGTGATAACAGCAATGCTATATTCTTTTGCCATTTTTCTTGATAAGGCTTCAATCAACGCTGTTTTTCCTGAACCGACCGGTCCTGCTACTCCAATTTTTACATAAGACATATTGCTTTCCTCACTTTTTAGCTCACATTTACTTTTTACGACATATATAATCTGGAATACAGTTTTTCATGCTGAATTCCACGGATATCAAACCCCGGCGCAGACAGACAAAGCTCCTCTTTGGTCTGTGTTTTTAATGTTTCAAGCACTTCCTGAAATTCAAAAAAGCATCTGCTTAACAACTTTTGCCCTACACTTTGACTTAACGGAATCGTCTTTACACAGTTTGTCACCATTGCAGAGGTCTGCGCATAAAGATAATGTTCTAATGCTTCTTCTAACTCAATTCCAAGCGCCGAACAAAACACTCCATAAACACAGCTGTGACTGATATTTTTTCCTTTTCTTGCTGTCACATACTCTTTATAAATTCCTGTTTCATTAATTTCCAAATCCAGTTTTTCAATCGTCTTTACAAACCGAGAGCCCATTTTTCTGACTGCATCTCTTTGTTCCATCGGAATTCTGGATGCCTCTAAAATTTCTTCTAATTCTTCCAGTTCTTCAAGACGTTCTGCCTCTGCTGACTCATAGGCCAGCTTTACCGAAAGCAGTTCTGTTGTAGCAAAATTCCATTTAATTTTATTTTTAATATACTCTTCTGCTGTTTTTTCATCATGTACAATTCCATTTTGTATATAAGTTTCCAATCCCTGTGAATGAGAATACGCACCAATTGGAAATAAAGCATCATTTACCTGAAGCAGATAAAATTTTTTCTGTGACATGTAAACGTCTCCTTTTAATGATGATGATTATGAATGGAAGCAGAAATCCGTTTATCAAAATCCAATTTCATCACTTCTTTTTCTGCTTTTACACCATGAATTTTTTCAAGCATCACAAGCATTGGCTCATTATAAATCGTAATAAATGTATCATTTTCACCCCAAAAAAGCGGTGCATGACGGTTTCCAATTTCGTAACATACCTTCGCAGACATCTTCTCATGTCCCGGTATCAAAGTCACACGAATCACTTCACATGGAGGGGTATTGACTACCACTAATTTTTTATCATCTGCATAGATGACATCGTCCTGATAAAGACCGCGGGAAAGAATGGAATCATCCATTCTTATCCCAACTTCTGTGCCTTTATCTGTATTTTTCTTATGGATTCTTTTAAATGCTTCATGCCATTCAATATCAACTGTTTCGATTTCTTTTCCGGTTGTATCAAACTCATTAAGCTTTCCAAGTACCTGTTCGCACAGCATATTTTTTCCTCACTCTCTACCAAACCTGTAACAGCATCATAACCCCTGGAATCCAGGCAGTTACCACACCTTCAAAGACCTGCAGGCAAGGTACAAATTTTCCAAGTTTCTTTCCCATAATGTCCTCTACAAAAGCAGTTCCCCACAGAATTGCCCATAAGTACCAGATAGCAGCCCAGCGGATATCTGCAGTAATTCCAAGTGCACTGCTTCCTGTGATACCCTCGATTGTACCAAATACTACGGCATTGACTGCTACAAATGTAGAAAACCAGGCAAACGGAATCGGACTTAATTTTAAAATTTTACTAAATGCTACAAATAAATAAGTAAAGCAGAATAACAGTCCAGTTCCTGCTGCATAATAATTTCCCATAACGAGATTGACAAAATTAATAAATAAAGACAATCCACCGGTCAAAATATTCATGACCGCTGTAGATTTTCCATCCACTTTATATAAGGCGCACATTCCGTTATTAATTAATACAATCCCTACAAATAAAAGACAAACTCCCAGCATAAGCTCCCTCCTGAGTATTATTTTATTTATGTCAATTGAACGTAAAACTTGAATTTAGAACAAGCTGTACAGCTGTGTAAGCGGCAGTCTTTCAGCTGGTTTTGAAGTAATTTCCTCGCCGTCTACCGTCACTTTATAAGTCTCAGGGTCTACGGTAAGTTCCGGTGTTCTGTCATTATATACCATATCTTTTTTACCGATGGTACGACAACCTTTTACCGGAACAACTATCTTTTCAAGACCGTATTTTTCTTTTACATTTTCATCCATTGCTGCCTGTGAAACAAAGGTTAAGCATGCTTCATTTTTTGCTTTTCCATGAGCAGCAAACATTGGCTGATACTGTACCGGCTGAGTGGTCGGAATGGATGCATTTGCATCTCCCATCTTAGATGCCACAATCATACCGCCTTTGATAATCATATCCGGTTTTGCCCCAAAAAATGCCGGATTCCAAAGTACAAGGTCAGCAAACTTTCCTTCTTCAACAGAACCTACATACTGTGCGATTCCGTGTGTCAGAGCCGGGTTAATAGTATATTTGGAGATATAACGTTTTACACGGAAGTTATCATTTTCATGACCTTCATCTTCTGGCAATGCACCTCTTTCATCTTTCATTTTGCTTGCAGTCTGCCAGGTACGGGTAATGACTTCACCGACACGTCCCATTGCCTGTGAATCAGAACTCATCATGCTGAAAATTCCCATATCATGAAGCACATCTTCTGCTGCAATGGTCTCCGGACGAATTCTGGAATCTGCAAATGCTACATCTTCCGGAATCTTTTTATCCAGATGGTGGCATACCATAAGCATATCCAAATGCTCATCTAACGTATTTACAGTATAAGGCATCGTCGGGTTTGTTGAGGATGGCAGTACGTTTGGTGCTGCTGCCGCACGGATGATATCCGGTGCATGTCCACCGCCGGCGCCTTCCGTATGATAAGTATGAATCGTTCTTCCACCGATTGCTGCAAGGGTATCTTCAACACATCCGCCCTCATTTAAGGTATCGGTATGAATGGCTACCTGTACATCGTATTCATCTGCAACATTTAAGCAGTGATTGATAACCGCCGGTGTTGCACCCCAGTCCTCATGGATTTTTAATCCCATTGCTCCTGCTTTTACCTGTTCAATCAAAGGCGCTTCATCGGAGCAGTTTCCTTTTCCAAGAAATCCAAGATTCATCGGATATTCTTCGGCTGCCTTTAACATCATTCTTAAATTCCATGGTCCGGGAGTACAAGTTGTCGCATTTGTTCCATCTGCCGGACCTGTTCCACCACCAATCATGGTTGTGACTCCACTGTAAAGCGCACAGTCAATCTGCTGAGGACTGATGAAATGAATATGGGTATCAATTCCACCTGCTGTGACAATCATGCCTTCTCCTGCAAGTGCTTCTGTGGATGCACCGACTGTCATTCCCGGTGTCACACCATCCATAATATCCGGGTTTCCGGCTTTTCCGATTCCCTTGATTTTGCCATCTTTAATTCCGATATCTGCCTTTACGATTCCTGTAGAATCCACGATTAATGCATTTGTAATAACCAGGTCTAAGTCTCCATCTTTACTACAGGTTTTTACAGACTGTCCCATACCATCACGAATGGTTTTTCCACCACCGAATTTGACTTCATCCCCATAAGTGGTATAGTCTTTTTCTACTTCAATTACAAGACTGGTATCTGCCAGACGAACCTTGTCTCCGACAGTTGGTCCGTACATTGCTGCATATTTACTTCCGGAAATTTTTACACTCATCTTCGTACCTCCTTACAGAAATCCTTTTAATTTTGCTGTTTCCATCGATGTCGCTTTGGTATCTTCACCTGTCTGGGCACGGGTTAAATCATTTAACCCAAAGACACGTTTTCTTCCACCCATCTCGGTTAACTGTACCTCTTTTTCTTCACCCGGCTCAAAACGAACCGAAGTACCGGATGCAATATCCAAATGATATCCATAAGCCTTTTCTCTATCAAAAGACAGACATTTATTTACTTCAAAAAAATGATAATGAGAACCTACCTGAACCGGTCTGTCTCCTTTATTTGCAACAAGAATGGTTACTGTTTTTTTGCCTTCATTTAATGTAATATCCCTTTCTGCCGGAATAATTTCACCAATTTTCATCTGATTGCCTCCTTTACTGAATCGGGTTATGTACTGTTACAAGTTTGGTTCCATCCGGAAAGGTTGCTTCGACCTGAACTTCTCCAATCATATCTGCTACACCTTCCATTACGTCATCCTTTGTCAGTATTTTTGTGCCAAGCTGCATCAGTTCTACCACCGTTTTTCCATCTCTGGCAAGTTCTAAAAGTTCTGAACTGATGTAGGCAAGTGCCTCTACATAATTTAATTTCAGTCCTCTCTCTTTTCTCTCTTTCGCAAGATTTCCTGCCATGTGAAGCATTAATTTTTCCTGCTCTTTTGGATTAAGCCTCATAACATTTCCTCCTCTTAAAGGTTCTAAAAGTCAGTTTTTAAGTCTGCAGGTTTTTGAAATTTCAATCGAGCGTAAACCAAAAAAGCAGACAAATAGCACCTTACTTCAAGACGCCATTGTCTGCTTTTAAAATCCCTTATTCTTTTCAAAAACTCTACCCGCATTATACACGAACTACTTTTTTTCGTCAATCATTTTCTTCTCTAATTCGATAAAGTTTACAATTTATTCAGATTTTGCGAAACTCATTTTCACTATACCATACTCTGTCCTTTTCATTAATATCCAGCGCATACAATTTTTCATCTTCTATTTCAATTACGATTGTATGCTGGTTTTCATCCTCTAACCACACCTTATCCATTGCCGGTTTTCCCTCCGGACGCCCCTCACAGCCAAAATCCGGTTCATCAATCCGCTTTACGAAATACTCCATTTTTTCTTCCTCTTTTCCTGTTTTTTGTCTTATTTAAATAAAAATTATAGCAGGTGTTTCTGGTAAAATCCATTCTATGTTTCTGCTAAAATCCATTCCGAGTCTTGTTTTCCCCCTTCACTTGTCTTATAATCGAAACCGAATCTAATGAAAAGAGGAAATTTTTATGGTTACCCTACTTCTTACCGAACAGCTCACTGTGCTATTTCTCATGATGGGCTGTGGTTTTGTTCTTGTAAAAACAAAAATTGTAAAATCAAGAGACAGCAAAACCCTGTCCCTTATCAGTGTCTATCTGATTATGCCTTGCGTTATTATAAATGCATTCCAGATTGACTATTCAAAAGAAATTCAAGATGGATTTTTACTGGCACTTTTTGCCGCTGTTATCCTTCATCTTCTATTGTTTCTTATCTGCGGAATCCTTGGAAAATTTTTAAATTTAACTTCCGTAGAAAAAGCATCTTTGATTTATTCCAATGCCGGAAATCTGATTATTCCGCTTGTCACTTCCGTTCTCGGAAGCGAATGGGTCATCTATTCAAGCGGATTTATGTGCGTCCAGACCTTGCTTTTGTGGACACATGCACAGTCCATCATGCAGGGAAAAACAGAATTTAACTGGAAAAAGATTTTGCAGAATGTAAACTTAATTGCCATTGTAGTCGGAATCATTCTCTTCTTTTTCCACATCAAACTTCCTGTTATTCTATCCGACACCATTAACTCCCTTGCTTCTTTAATCGGGCCGGTCAGCATGATTATGCTTGGAATGTTACTCACAGAAGTAGACTGGAAAGCACTGTTTACTTCCAGACGGATCTACTTAATGACAGCATTAAAAATGCTTGTTCTGCCACTTATTATGGTCGGCTGTATGCGGCTTCTTGCGCATCACTGCTCCCTCGCAAATGCATCTACAATACTGTTAATCAGCCTGCTTGCAACGATCACTCCATCTGCGACAACCATTACACAAATGGCACAGATTTATGATAATCATCCGGATTATGCAAGTGCAATTAATGTATTTACAACAGTTGTCTGCATTATCACAATGCCAATCATGGTATTATTATATACACTTTAACGCAAACACCCCTGTATTCTGTTTTTTCACAAAATACAGGGGTGTTCTATCTTCATAATTCACTTTTAAAATGGTCTTGGAGAGCCACAATACTCACAGAATCTTCCGGTATTTTCCGCACCACACTGACATCTCCAGGTACCACCTGACTGCTGCATATTATTCATGTCTCGCTGCATGCCCTGGTTCATTCCCTGATTCATGCCTTGATTCATGCCCTGATTCATACCATAATTCATATCTTGCTGCATTCCTTGGTTCATTCCCCGGTTCATCCCCTGATTCATGCCATAATTCATGTCCTGCTGCATGCCTTGATTCATTCCCCGATTCATGCCCTGATTCATACCATAATTCATGTCTTGCTGCATGCCCTGGTTCATACCATAATTCACACCTTGATTCATGCCATAACTCATTCCTTGATTCATGCCTTGGTTCATAGGCATTCCACTCTGCATTCTCGGTGCCTGTCCGGTCAGCGCCGCTATAATTTCATTTCCGACACGTTCCATCTCCATCATCTCTGCTCGATTTTCCTGCTCAATTGCAAAACTGTGTAACTGAAAATCCATATCATCAAACCATGGAGATCTCACCTGAATCTTCATACTGTAATAATACTCGTATTTATAAACCGGTGGCTGATAACTGACTGTCTTTCCATCTTTCGTATATGTCTCTTCGATCCGATCCTGTTTTACATCCATATTACACTGAACCACATCTGACAGTGACAGAATATCCGGATTTTCTTTTGTATCCAGGTTATGCGCAATGGTAAAATTTCCCTGCGTTTCATCAAGAAATACCGTGTACTTTTTTGTTGTGATCCGTCGTGTGATACGGAAATTCTGTACTTTTTCCTTATTTGCTTCACGGTATTCTAATTGTTGTTTAATATCCTCTACGGTACTATGTCTGCGTTCCTCAAACCATGGAGACAGCTTCTTCGCACATTCCTTACATAGATTTCCATCATCTAGTTTGCGATTTCCAAGCAATCCGATTTTTTCTCCACAGATATCACAATATTTCTTATCGAATAATCCCATCTTATTCCTCCCGTCTCTTACATACTTTCAGCATCCTACTCTTCCCCTGCACTTTTTACACATTTGAAGGTCAGATAATCATCTTCATCACTGTATTGAACAGACAGTGACCCATCCTCTTCCATTGTGATAAGTACATTCTCCGGTGCCTCATCATCCATTTCGATTGCATAATATCCATAAAGTGCAGACCACGGATAAGTGCCTAACTCTGCGCCTTTATAAATCACCTGTACTGTGCGATCTTTTGCGAAATTCAAACGCATTGCATCATTAATATTATCTACACCGTCCAGTGTCGTCTGTGCTTCCTCGTCAAGCAACTCTTTTACATTTTCTGAATACCATTCACCAATCACTGCCAATTCATCTTCTGACAGATAATTTTCCGGATTTGTTGCATCTGTCCCTTCTCTTCCGAAGATAATATTTACTCCCTGTCCCAGCAGATCATCAAGAGTAAGGGTATCTCCATCAAGGGTAACGGACATTTCCTCCCCTTCAATTTTTAAAACGGTTTTTTCGTCTTTCTTTGCCAGTTTTCCGGTGCCTTTGTCATTGTCAATCGTAAATTTTACTTTTCCGCTGTGCTCTATTTCGAGATTTACATCCCCCTCAAAACACTCTTCAATTGGCATCTGCGTTCCAAGCGCTTCTGCTACAACCGCAATCCATTTCCCCTCATATGGATTCTTTTTCGCAGCTTTCCCACCTTCTCCACATCCGATTAAGGATAACATACTTACAACCAGAATCACGCTCAGCAAATATCTTATACTCTTCTTCATCTCTTTTTCCTCCTTTGCATAATGTGATTTTCTCTTATATTCACATTATACAAGGGAAACACTATTTGTTCACTGTTACTTCTGATAGTAATTTAAAAATTATCTGATTTTTATTAAAAATATCATTTTAATGTCGTAACAATCAACTTACTTTCCAATGCTGCGGCAATCAAATCTTCTTTGCAGCTATAACCGGCTTTTGAAATCATTTCCTGAAAATTCCATCTTACGCCTGCCCTTGAACAATTCATCTTTTGAGCAATCTCTGCATAAGAAAATCCACAAATATACAATCTCAGCATCTCTAGCTGCCTTGGGCTAATTTCCCCACTCGTAATCCAGTTTAACTCCACACTCGGCGTAACATCCGGAAAAACATGTTCTCCTTTTACAGTGCGCCAAATCACATCCCGAATTTCTTCCTCTCCATGATCTTTATACCAAAGGCTGTCCGCACACCCACTTTTTGCACGCTCCAGCACCTTCGGATCAATAAGAGAAGTCACAATCAAAATCTTTGTATACGGACATGCCTCTTTGATTGCTTTTCCCGCTTTTAATCCATCATGATTATGAAAGGTCTGGACATCCATCAATACAATATCAATCGCAGAATAAGTACAAATTTTCACTGCTTCCTCTGCATCTGCAACCGTATCAACATGTCGAAATTCCAGATCCTGCAAAAGGATATATTCAAAGTATCGTTGCATAATCTTTTGATCTTCTACAATTAGTACACGCACCATAATTTTTCCCCTCTTTCAATCCTGTCTCCACTGCTTACTTTGTCTTTGGCATCTTTATAAGTAAACAAAACTCTGGCTCAAACACGGTAAACATCCTGCATCCTTCTATCTCCAATGCTCTGCGAAGCGCGGATAATCCTCCACCTTCTCTTGCACCTTTTTTTGGAACCATTCCATCGTTTGTAAGCTTAAGCAGATATTCCCTCCAATCTTCTTCTATCTTCACATTTACTCTTTTTCCATGTGCATGCTTCGCACAATTTGTCACGCACTCACGAATTGCACGGTCAAGCAAAATTCGGTATGTTGAATTTTCCGGAACATCGCCTTCCAGACAAATGGTAATCCCAAGTTCTTTGGCATGCTTTTCTGTATCCTGATATAAGTCCTCTAAATTTTCAACTGTCATACTTGTAAGAATATACACTTGTTGCCTTAACAAATCCAATTGTTTATTAATAGAAAGGGTATCTTCTGTATTTTCTGTATTTTCTTTATTTTCCAGAATTCTTCGTATTGTAAGCAAGCTGCGCCCAAAATTATCATGCACCTGCATTTTCATTGCCAATGTTTCCTGTTTGCGTATTCTCTCGCCAATCTTTTCATACATTTCTTCTAATTGCTGATTCAGCGTTTCCAATTTTTCATTATTAAACTTAATTCTCTCGCTATTATAATAAATTTCGGAAACATCAAGCGCAATTGCCTGTCTATATCCAGCCAGTTCCCTGTCCTTAAGCTGATACTCCTGAAACATCCAGACTTTCCCATCCGGAAAAGCAAATACACTGCCATCAGAACTCATCGAAATGATCTCTTCTCTGAGGTTACCTTCCGAAATAGCCTGATGCAGCATCGTATAATTCTGTAATTTTGTTCCAAGCAGCATTTTGCTTACTTCTCTCATCTTGGAATTACAAAGAATAATCCGATCAAATGCATTTGCAAAACATACACCGCATGGCGCATTGTCTACTGCTTCTTTTACTGACCATGGTGACAACCTCTGTTTTTCTCGTCTTATCTCCTTTAAAATACTCCGCACCAGATAAAAAGTCAATCCTGCAATTGCGCATAACATTACCACAATCGGAACATCAAAAAAAAGCGATTGCTCCAGCGCTTTTGCATCGTATTTCTGTACACATTGCAATAAAACTGTTCCCAAAAAAGTAACCCCAAAAAGCACGGTTACTGTAATTTTTCTTCTTAAATGAGCAGAACCGGTCATTCTTAAAAGTATAAGAATAAACTCAAGCACCAGACAAAATTCCATAACACTCATTATTAAATTTTGTATTTCTACACTGCACTCTATAAAATTCGACATCGAATCAGCCACTCTTTCTCGTCTTCTTGTTCTACTTCTGCACCATATTGCCCGGAAAGCAATGCATAAACGTCATTTTCTGAAATGACATTTACCGAGATAATCAAATGTGCCTCCATCTCAACGACACGAAAAAAGATCATTTGCATTCGATCAAACAGTTGCTCTACCAGCCACTCAAAATAGTCATAACATTTAATTAATTCTTCATCATGGAATTCCAGATTTTGAATATTCACATAATAAAGTGCCCGGATCTTGCACAACTTTAAAGCCATACACGATTCTGCCAGACTCTGTATCAAATCCTCTGTTTTCAGTGCTTCCCTATTTTCATTCTTTTCATTATGAAGCGTTAACGTAAGATTTTTTCGCCTTTTTAAATAGGTTCCGACAACCACAATCTTCCCCAGAAGTCGTTCATATACTTCTTTCGACTCGGTTTTTTCCAGTTCTTCCATAAAGTGTGAAATCAGTTCAATCTGACCGGCCGTCTGGCTTTGTATCAAATCTAAGAGCCGGTTTTGTTCTTCCACTTTTCTCCGCTTTGCCTCCTGCTGATAGTTCTTTTGCAAAAGGCGATTTCGCTCTCTTAATTCTTCTTGCTGTTCTTCAATATCCTGATACTGGTCCATAAGCAAAGAAACATCCTCTGCCCAAAATAAATGACCACCTCGCACTAACAAATGATTCATTCGTGTTCCGTTTTCTATCACAAGGGTGCCAACTAAAAGTGTTTCTCTTACTTCCTGTGGTATGTCCAAAAACTTTCCTGAATGATAACATTTCTTAAAGCTCCAATCAGTAATCTCTGCATCTAATCCGCCCGCAGCTTGAAACAACTCAATATACCTGCTGTTAATTGGAATCAGTCCACAGATAATAGAACTCTGATAAATTGCGGCCATCAAAAAACAACATACTGCGGTCATATCTCCTACATATGCTTTAATAAATGGCATCCCCAGAATATGACAAAGATTCCAGCCAAGCAATAAAAGTCCCGGAAGCACCGGAAACCAGGTCCACTTTCTTCCGGAAGCGGCACTCTTACGCATCAACACCACTTCCATTATCATCAGACACAGCATCATCCAAATCTGAATCAAAATAAAAATAAAGCGATATTCATAGACCTCATTGGAAAAGAAAAATCCTTTCGGAAAATAAAACACTTTTTGATGCAAGTCATTTGTCAATACTGCAAAAATCAAACATAGTGCCGGTATTATTAAACATGCACTTTGTTTTTTTGTATTTTCTCCTTCTTCTTTATCCATTAATAATGCCGCATTAAGCCCGAGTGTCGGAATCAAAATCATAGGAATATAATAAAGATACCAGCAGATGCGCATCTCTAACGGTTCCATGAAAATAAGAAACTTAATCGTTCTTACTAAAAACCAAAAAACCATAAGACAAGCAATCCACGTCAAACATTGACGCATTTTCGCATCCACCACATGTTTCTCCAAATAGATGACCCAAGCACAATATAAACCGATATAAATGCTGCTTCGACACTGACCGGCAAACTGAATCAAAAATAAGCTTTTAAATGAGATCTGCCGACATATGTAAGCCAATATAACAAGGCTCGCAATTGCGATATAGGATAACAGCCTTTTTTTCTTATAAGACATCTAAGACATCACTCATTCCTTTCTTCATCTGAAAGCAATTTCATATCCAATCGTATTATTTTTATTATATCATATTCGTTTTCCAAAATCGAATCCCAACTGTCGCTAAGCACAAGCGTAAATATGACACAACTCAAAAGCATTAAGTATTGAAATTTTTTTCATCCATACTAAAAGAATAAAAAAAAAGTAAACTTTTGTCACTATCGTAAGGGCTAGTGTAGACGCTTTGAAGTCATGTGATAATATAATTGAGGTGATTTTATCATCCGCAAAAAAATTCCCAAAAAATTGAGGTGATTTTTATGATTTCTTCCTGGTCAGATGCAATTGGTCTTTCCTTCGCCTGGTCCTTTGGATGGGGACTTGTACTTACCTGCTATGTTCTGGATTGGAAAATCGAATGGATGCAGCCAAAACTTTGGTTTCTTTTTCTAAAAAGGAAACTAAATAAGACAGAAGATTTCTTTTTGAATGCTTCTGCAATTCCACCAAAAGTACTAGGCGCATTTAAGAAGGTTCTCTCGATTTTAGAAACCGGAGACTTTCAAAATTCATCTGCAAGTATCGGACAATCTTACCGCAAAAAGCTGGAGCATGAACTTACATTGTTGAAAAAAAATGAAATCAAGCATGAAATTCGCATGACTCATTTAAAACTGACAGAGGAAAATGAAAAGAAACAAGATTTTCGTCATTGGAGCGACGCTGGACGTGAATGGCGCGAAATCGTACTTCAGGGCACGGTATTAAACAGATATCGAAGTCTCAAAAACGGAAAAATTTTATATGAAGACTTTTTCCCACATGGCTCTGTCCTGCTTAGACAGTCCAGACACATTCGCCATGACGAAGTGGGGAGCAAAAACAGAAATGAAGAACAACAGTTTTATGCTCAGTATCAAAATATTATTTGTCCAAGCTGTGGTGCCGAGATTACATTAAAAGGGGACGAAGCGCACTGTCCTTATTGCGGTGGTTATATCAAAAGTGATTTCTTTGATTGGCAGACAGAAGAATTTTTAGTTTATCGAAGCCTGAATCCGAATGCATCCTATTATAAATTAGTTCTTGCAACCATACTCACTTTTTTCTTTCCGTCTATTCCTTGTTTTCGGTTCATCCATAACGATTATCTGATGTTTGGTACTGCCTTTGCGCTTACACTTTTACTGGCTGGCGCAATCTGGATTTTACTCTTAAAACAAGAAAAGAAAGCTCACGTTTCGACTGACCAAATCGTGCGTTACGATGAAAAAGTTTTAATTGTAGATCTCAATGAAGCACTTTATGGTACCGAGCTAACCGCCGATGCCCTGTTTTACAGTGTCGATAAACTACAGCTGAAAGACGTAGAAAACACAGAGAATCGCACAACGATTACCATTTCTGCAGTGCTGCACAAACTCACACTTCAGCCAAATCAAAAGATTCTAAATAAAAATGAAAAAATAACTTTAAAATTGTACAGAGCCCGTTATCCACGACGCATGAAATCAAAAGGACAAGCAGTGTTTGAAGAAAAAGAATGTCCTCGTTGCGGTGCAAATTTCATGCCGGACAAAAATGGCTGCTGTTCCTATTGTGGCTATCAGCTATCAATAGACAATTCAAAATGGCGAATTGATTACGAGTAGAATATCTTATATTTAGTAAGTGGCTGTTGCACTAATTACTTAGTGCGACAGCCACTTTTTCTGAGTTTCACATATAAAAACCAGCCTTTCTTTATTTTCCCATCCGTTCCACTTCCACTTTCTGGTTCAAAATGCCTTTCTTCCACACCATCACATACACTTCAAACTCTACAGAATCCTGTGCATACACAAATGGCTCCTGCCACAGCACTTCCGACTCGATTCCTTTTGCTTTTAATGCTTTCTGTCTTTCATAAGCCTGTTCGATTTGTTTTTTATGTTCTGCGTTTGATTTCTTTCCAAACGAACGTTTCGGATAATTTTCTGCTTCTTTTTGAAGCTTTTTATCTAAGAGTTTGACTACCGCAAGATGTCTTTTTTGATGTAGCATTTTCGCTATAATCTTTGCAATCGTTTTTACCGGATATTGCTCATAAAGTGCCAGCATCTGTATCAGCATCTTATCCTTTACCTGCATTGCGAGTTCTTTCATCAGACGGATGGCATCGAGATTCACTTGCCAGGGTTCACTTTTTGGAACGACATATTCTGGTTTAACAGAAGGATACGAGCAATAATTTAATGGTGGAAATTCTGCCAGCAGGGCAAGCTTTCGTTCTTCCTTCGTACAACAGTTTTTCTGTTCTCCCAGGTAATCCACCTTGTCTCTTAGAATTGCAATCCGATATTCTAACTGGCGCAGATATTCATAACCTTCTACCCAGAAATGTCCGATTTTTCCATAGTCATAACATTGAATTTCCAGTTTTAATGACTCAAAAAAGATAGTAAATACCGAATCTTCACCCTGATTTACCACCAGAATGTACTCTTTTTCTTTTTTTTCCAAAACTGCCTTGATTGTACCCTCATAATCCGGCAGATATTCTCCTGTAAATCTTGCATTTTCAAATACCAGAAAACTTTCCACTGCATCGTTCATCAGATAAACCAGACGCCAGTTATTACTGTTGTCTTTTGGTGCTAAAAATTCAAGCTGTTCTACCTCTACAAGCTGTGCCAGTTTAAAAAATTCCTCCGGCATTTCTTCTGATAAGCCTTGTAAAACCTGTTTGTAATATAATTTATCTTCGTTGTCCATTTTTTCCTCATTATCTTTTATGATTTTGATTTATCGTATCATAATTGGAGAAATTTAAAAAGCCCCCGAATCTTAAATCCAAAAGCTTATAAATTCAAACGTTTTCTATAATTAGAGCATTATCGTTTCACTTTAAATGCAACGTATTTTTTTTCGTTGCATTTTTCGTTGCAAATTTTGACATTTTTCTGCTAATCGTTGCATTTCAAATGTATCAAAAACCCTCAGACTTCTGTCCAAGGGTTCTAATTTCTTCTGTTTTCTTTTATCTTCTTCTGCCTTTTCCTGCTGTTTCTGTTATTCTTCTCTTTGTTTTTGAACTCTCTTATCTACATAAGTCTCTTCGCCACTTTCCAGGCAAATTGCAGCAAGCCTTCCACTTGGATTGCACGCTCCACAATCTATTGCGATATGATTTTTCTCCCGATAAATGTATCCTGGTCTCTCGTTTTCTGCAATTAGCTGGGTTGGAGTGTGTCCTGTTACCAGATAAGTATTTTCAAAATACTGCCGTCCATAATCTGGTCTTTCCCATACAATATCATGCAGAGAATAATCTTCTATGTCTTTCTCCGGTGAAAAATTTCCAAGTCCGCCATGTACCAGTAAATAATTTTTCCCTTCTATTGTAAGTGTTTCATATACCAGAAAATCTTCCATAAAATCCAGCACGTCCAGCTGTGTTTCCTCATCTAATCTACGAAATTCACTGATTGTCGTCTCTGCTCCGTTATACTGCCAGGTTGCCAGATTATCCAGAAGTTTTTCGTCTATTTTTTCAATCGAACTTTCTGTAATTTCCTGTCGAAGAAATTTCAGGCATTTCAGTGCCATCACCTCATGATTTCCAACAAGGCAGACTGCATTAGGCATTTCCATCAATTTCAGCAAAGCCCTTATCGGATGCGGACCTCGGTCTATCACATCACCTAAAACATACAAAGTATCTGCACTTGTAAATCGAATTTTTTCTAACAGCTTGATAAATAATTCATATTCTCCATGAATATCCGAAATAACATAAGTAGCCATGTACTTCTCTCCCCTCTGTCCGTGCTCTTTTTCTTTATTATACCTCTTGTCTGTAGAACCCCACAAGAAAAAATCTCGCATAGCATTTATCTTAATCGGAAATCGAGATACCCACTAAGATAATGCAAAAATTTAAGCCCCCGAACTTTAAGTCCGAGAGCTTATAAGATATTTTTTAAACTGCCTCTGCGATTGTAATGCATGCATACCGTTCATCTTCAATGATTTTTCGCATCATCTCAACCGGAGTCATTCCTATTCCTTCATCCAGATGCTCAAAAATTGTGACAGCACTTCCAGACAAAAGCTGTACTCCTTCTCTTTTTTTATCTGCATGAAAGGCATTGTGACGGGAATCTACATTCCAGAAAACAACATTCGGAATTGTATAACCATTTCTTTTAAATTTCTTTTTCATAGTTTCATAAAACAGCCAGTCAGAATCATAAGTTGCAGAGTCAAATTCCATATCTGAAATAATAATTAAAGATTTTGGCATTTCTTCTTCTGGTACATGATTTTCCACCGCAGTTTTAAGAATACTATCAAAAGCCGCTTCCAGATTTGTATTCAAACCCCAGTCTGCCTCTACTGCACAAGCAACTTTTTCAGCTAAAGTTTCACCTTCCAAATGCACAATGCTTGGTAAAGCGCTAAACGTCATGAAACGATTATGGTAATCTCCCTTATTTCTTTCTGCAAAATAAATTGCAAGACCAACCGAGGTTGCCATTGGTCGTCCATACATAGAGCCTGAAACATCTGCCATAACAAGCATATTTTCATCACCAACTCCATAATCCGGAAGATTTCTCCACTGTGCTTCCAACACCTTACTATCCTCGTTTCCGTATAAAATCTTTTCTACTATATCATAAGGATACAGTGTTTTAGAATGAATGTTTTCCTTGCCTTCCAGTGCCAGGTTGATAAATTTTTCAAATCTTTCCGTATCGTGTCTGTCAAATGCTCTTCGATACTTCATCATCGCACGTCCCGGAACGGCAGAATAATCAATCTCATCCCAATTGTTGCCACACATTTTTATTTCTGTAACATCAATATATTTTCTTAACGTACGGATTATTCTTTTAAAGTTATAAACTGGATATCCTAATTTCTCTGCAGTTAAAATACCTAATTTTCTTGTTTCTTCTACTTTTGAATCAGCAGTTTTCACCCATTTTGCAAGCAGAGACACTGGTTTGCCTAATTGAAAGTTTTTTAAATCCTCCAATAACTGTCTTTTCATTGCAGTCCACATTGCCTCTTCTGCCGGTGTACCAATCAGATAGTACCAGTCATCAAAACGACCATATTCACCAATGAAAGCAATGTTTGGAATCACTGCCTCCGGATGATATTCAGCCAGATTCTTTAATAAAATCTGAAAGACTCTTCGTTCTCCAAGACCCTCTCGGATGTCTCTTGCATAAAATAAAATTTTAACTGCAGACAATGGGTCTTCTTCATAAGCCTTCTCAAATAAAATTTTGATTCGTTCTTCATCTGCAGTTCTCAGTGCACCGATTGTTGCAAACAAATCCAGATTTGCATTATCTGTTGTGTTCACTGCTCTTGCACCATTTTCTGTATGAGTTAATTTATTTGATGTTTTTTCTAATAATTCTACGAAATTCATTGTACTTCCCCCTATAAGTTCAAGCCAAACACCAACTCTTATGAGTGTTTGATTCTACAGAGTTACGATGAGTGAGGGCAGGACTCGAACCTGCACTTCGTCCTCTTCTCCTGGAATAAATTGCTGTATGTTCCACAAACATGAAACACTTTTTCGTGCTTTACCATTAAGCTACCTCACTCAGATAAGGCAGGCAGGATTCGAACCTGCATCAATTTACTTACATTAAATTAGAAATAAGAAATTAAAATTGCTGTATATTCCACAAACATGAAACGTGCTTTATCTCATACTCTACCATTGAGCTACTGCCTTATATTTACTTTATCTTGTTGACAAGATTAGAATAATCCTTATCTTCAGAAATTGGAGTGGATTTTTTTCTTTTTTATTTTCTTATTATTCCCTCATCAACTGAGCTTATCTTCTCATACTGTCGGAGTCTCCACAATAAACCGCTGGTTTAAAAATAAGATAAATTATTAAAACCCTCAGGCATCTGTCCAAGGGTTCTACAATTCAAAAATTCATTTTATTTCTTCTCAATTAATGCCATTCTTTTGTATTTTCATCTGTAACTTTTAACGTATCCTTTTGTATTAAGAAAAAATCCACAATCGCAGGAGACGCAGCTTCCGTATTATCAGAATCATAATAATATTCCTGCAATACATATTCATCCGTTTCTTCATCTATATGCGATTCATTATACAGCAAATGCAGTTCTGTTACTGCTCCGGTATTTTCATCAATCTTTTTATTAATAACAGCAAATGGCCAGCCTTTTGAAGTCAGACGAAACTCCAGCTGATACTTCGTATCTGGATAAGAATCCAAGAATACATCTGATTTCGTTTGAATATAATCCGATACCTCTGCCAATTCTTTTTTGTATCGTTGATATTCTTCTGTCATCGGATATCCATCTTCATCGTATTTCGTATCCTCTTCTTTTTCTTCATTATCCAAAGAATGAGATTTCCCTATCTTTTTCTGCTGATTCTGTTCTTCTTCTGTTTGTTCTTCTGCTATCTCATTTAATTCGTCTAAAGTTTTTCCATATTTCGTGTTCAGTTCATTTATTTTATATTTTCCATCAAAAAAAAGAAGAAACTGCTCATCGTTTTGCTCCTCTCCATAGATAATAATTTCAACCTGGTTCTTTTTCCACGTAACATGCCAGGTGTCCTGCGAAATATTTCCCCCATCATCTCTTAGCGAAAATTTAACTTTACTGATTCTTTTTTCCCCTTTTTTCAAGATAAACTGACCATCCGCAGAGCCGAAAAATAATGGCTCCCCCACTGCCTGCATAGTCAAAGAATACTCTCCATCCGAAGAAACACTTGTGTCTACATTCGAAACTTTAAAAACAATTACATAATAAAAGATTCCTACAAAGCACAATACCGTAATACAAAGTCCTGCCAGAATCCCAAACAAACCTTTTATTATTGTATTATGTACTTTAATACAGCCGATTACCAAACTCACTGACAGCAGAATCCATATGAATAGAATTACCATCTTATTTTCTCCAGTGTCTTTATCAATATCTCACTACTCTTTTCAACTACTGTACAATTCATTTTTTCAATTGATTCATCAATTCCAATAATTCCATTTCCCAGTCACTGATTCTGGAATACCAGATACATCCATAAGCTTCACGAATTTTAATATTTAAAGACGAACAAATAATTACTTTCGTATCTATTCCTCTTTCTTTTAAAATTCCAAGCAGTTTTTCTCCGGCATCGAAATCTCCCTCTTCGCCTTTTCTCATCGGATAATGCATATCTGTAATAATTAAATCAAAGGGATTTCCTGCTTCTTTTTCCTGGATTAATAATTCTAATCCCTCTTCCACATTATCAACCTGTGTAACATCTGTTACGCCACATCTATCATCTAACGCTTTTTTGATATCATTTGCTTTATACACGTCATCTTCAAAATTTAAAATTCTCATTTGCTTATTCTCCGTTCAAAATTCTCTGATATAGTTGTTGGACTACCCCTTTGGCAAGCTGTTTACAAATTTCCATTTGGTTGGTGCCTGACACCTTTCCTTTTATTATACAGCTACAGCTTGAAGCCACGCAAGAATAAACCAAAAATTCTCCATAAAGCAAAACGAAAGCCTCCAAAGCTGGCACTCTGAAGGCTTTCGTTTTGTTTTATGGAATCTCATCACATTCCTTAGCTGTTATTCGTATTGTTTTTTACTTTCATTTAATTTTTCAACTGAATTTGATTGACATCTGGTTCCTTTTAGTTGAAAGATTTTTTCATTTTAATTATTACCCATAATGAACTTAATAGGAAAGCCGAAAATAAAATAACATACTTATAGTTCTTATCATTCGTTCCAGCGTTGTCACTTAAAGCAGTTCCATCCGCTTGATTTACAAATTCATCATTTTTAGAATTTGTATTTTCAACAGAACTCTTGTTATTATCACTTTTACTCTCACTATTTTCTACTTTAGAATCTTTTTGGTCTGAACTTTCATTATTTTTATTATCTTTATTTTTGTCTGCGTTATTCGTTATATTATCTTTTTTACCATCATTCTTTACATTGTTATCTTTATTTGGGTTATCTATATCTCCAGATTGATTATTATCTTTTTTATCATCTTGCTTCTTATCTTCTTCAATTTTTTCATTTAAGACGATTTTTTTTATCTCATCTTGAGTTTTTAGATACTCTTCATCAATTGTAAATTTATACCTTGTTTCATACTTTCCATTTTCATCAATAATAATTTCATAATCACCAAATTCTTGTCTGTCCGGCGAAATTTTACCAGCTTTGATGTTTTCATTCATGATTATTTGATTACTATTTTTAATCATTTTTACATTAATATTATCTAAAAAATCTTCTCCTGTTTTTCTCACTAATTGATAATGTATATTAGCTTTTGTTACACTAACTGTTATATCAACTCTTGAACCAACCGTCAATGTCGAAGAAGCATACACATCATTAAGCGTAAATAAAATGGCAAAACTTAAAAATAACGGAAAAATAAAAGAATTTATTTTCTTCATTTATGCTCCTCAATTAATTGTTACATTGATTGGGAAAAATGATTGGACATTAGATTTTTCATTTCCATTTGAATATCCAATTTTTATTTTCCATTCAAAAGTTCCTTTTTCATGATTCTCATTTAATGTTATCTCCGTACATTGATATCCTAAAGCGATTTCACTTGATTGAAACATTAAATTATCATTTTCGTCATATAACTCAAAAACAATTGGATATCTATTATTTTCTTTATTCAAGACTTTAAAACTAGTACTATTTTTCCCATCAAAAACAGCACTTGAAGAATAACTAATGTTAATCATTCCCTCTTCTACCGCTTTATTAACAGCTTCTTGTTTTTCGCTATCTGGAATTTCACTAATTTTTTCAGTCTTAGTATCATTTGTTTCATTCTCTTTATTCGTATCTGATTCATATATATTTTCCAGGTAGTAATGATTATAGATAAATATAGATGAAACTAGTAATAAAATTAGTGAAATCATTATAATTATTTTCTTTTTTAAATTAAACATATCATAATCTCTCTATTTAAATCCCAAGAATTTGAACTACCCCAGCCGACTTAACTTGACGGATGGGGTTTTCTGCCTTATAAAAGATCACTTAATTTATTCCAAGGATAAATAAATTATAAAATTTAATGTTTAGTTAAAATCAAATGTTGTTGTCATAGTAAATGCTGCTGCATTTTCAAGTGGAACTGTAAAAGAACCTCTATAAACTTCAAAATCAAGTGTTACTGACCGTTTAGGTTCGATAACAACTTCATCAGGATCAAATCTTGCACTACCTGTTTCCATAGGTTCATCAAGCATTGGAGAGACAGCTTTTGAATTTACAACGAATAAAATCTGCCGTGTATCAGATGGAAACTGTGTTGGGTCCATACTTTCCGGAATAACTTTCCAACCAGAGCCCTGTGCATCTAATCCTACACTTGTTAAATGAATTGCTGACATACTGTTGTTCTGAATTGTATAGTTATCTGGAATAGTATTGCTGCCATCTTCATTAAATACAATTGGTAATGTTGAAGGCACTGTTACATCAACCAATGTTGCTTCTGTTCTGATTTCAACTTCTGTTGATCCTTCTGTGTCTGCAAATGCCACTGTATTCATTGACATAATTGATGCTGCTGCTGTTGCGATTGCTACGATTCTTTTTAATTTCATAATTTTCTTCCTCCCAAATTTTAAAGTAGTGCCAAAAATTACCTATTTTTATTTCCCTTAACCCATTATTTAATAGCTTATTCAGCACCTTTTTATATTTTATAACTATATTTACTATAGCTATAGAACATTATAGCATCACTATAATAATATTTCAACTACAAAACATTTAATGATACTAATTTCCTTTTTCTTTACTAAGCATAGCAGGTATTAATGTCTAAATTGGGCACTGATGGAACAAAAAACAAGATTCTCCAGAGCTGGAACTCCAAAAACAAAATAAGAAAAAAGTTATATTTATGTATGAGATTGGGATAATGAGATTCATGCATTAATAGAAAAATTTACTGAAATCTAATTTATAACTGATACATTCAAAAATCGTAAGCGCTTACCAAGTAACTTATTCGCAATACCTCTTATACAAACTCTCCACCGCATCTCTCAGCTCTTTCCCCAACTCTTCATCTTTATTTTCTATTAACTCTGCCACATCATAATGATGCAGCAGCCAATAGACCATTCCTCTTTTCGTTGCTTTTATCCTGACATCTACTGTTTTTTCAGTTTCCGTTCCATCTATTATTTTTATTCCATACGAAAATGTATTTACCAACCGAGAGAAATACTCTTTTTGTACCCTTAACTTATAAGTTCTTATTTCTCCACCAAAATTATATGGCGTCTGCAAGAGATACTCTGCTCGTTCAAAATTTCTTTGTATTTCTTCTTCTCGAATTCCATCCTGAAATCCCGGAACTACCCTAATCTCTTTCATCAAATCCACATTATAAGTGTAAATTTTTCTCCCTTTTTCATAACGAACATGCGCACAATATCGACCTTCATTTAAAATCAGTCGAATTGGTTTTACTGTTGCCTGATAAATTTCTCTTGTCTCTACTTTTCCATTTACGATATCATAAACATTCCAATTAAAGGAAATACACTGACCGCTTTTTATCGCTTTTAAGATGATATCAATATTTTGAAGCACATCTGTTTCCAAGATAAATCTTTGTCTTCCAAAGCTGTCATTGACATAGGGTGTAATGTCTTTTAAATTTTTCCCACTTAGATTTTGTACTCGTTTTGCAAAGCTTTTTGCCTGTTTAGAGTTGAATATTTTTCCATACATAATCGAGTCGATTAAATACTTTAATTCAACATCTGAAATATCGGTACTGCTTTTGTTATAATAATAATTTGTTTTTCTTCCATAGCGTTCTTCATAACAGATTGTTTTTTCTTCATTTGGTAAGTTTGCTTCTTCTTCAACAAGATTTTTCAGGCACGTTCTGACTTTTTTTAATGTGATATCCGGATAATCCGCATGTAATTTTTCATAAATCTCATTCTGTTGCATTGTTTTTATTTCTTTAGAGTTTTTATCTTCTCCTGTATTGTTCTTCAACAGTTCAATCAAATATTTCCTAAGATTCATGATTTTTCTCCTTGTCCCATAATACAAATTCAAAATAATTTTAAATAATCCTTGAACAGAATTGCTTCTACAGCTGGAGTTTCTGATGTAAATTGAGCCTTTTCGATTCCGTTTGTTAGCAACTTATTCCGAATCATTTCCTGTATCGCTGGTGTCTCCACAATCACATCCTGCGAATTCATATCCGTTCCTTTCCCTTTTTGTTTTTTAATTTCTTTGGTAATGTTAGTCTACCATTTAGGGGCGTCATTTGTGTGACGCTTTTTTATAAATAAAATATATGCTGCTCACTATGAGCAGCATATTGGATACCCGGATATTTAATGATTTGGATTTAGTTGATGGATAACACGTTTCAAAATTTATGACTAGGTTTGACTGTGTTCTTCTTTTTAAATTAGGATGCTAAGCGCCCGTCTTTAATTTAATTGGTGCCTAATATCTTTTTTTCATTTTCGTCATATTTTTCTTTATTTTCTTTATATTTTTCTTTTTGTTTCTCCCAATACTCAACTGCTAATTTCATATATTCTACAAGCTGATCTGAATTTTCAATACTCTCATTTTTTTCTGCATTTTTAATCAATTTGTTTACTAAATTGTCCTCGTTCTCTTCATAATCAAGTTGATAAAATATCTTACAATAATTTTCGAAGCTACCAATACACTTTAAAAAATGTATTAACGCTCTTCCTGTTGTTTTTGTTACGTTAATTTCTTCGATTTCCTCATTTTTTTTAATCTTTTCATAAATATTTTTTAGCGTATTTAAAAAAACATCTATACGATCTAACGCATTTTTTCCTTTAATATTATTTAATCCCCCAGTTGTCGGCATTAACGAAAAATTAAATGGTGAATGATGCATTGATGAACATAATAATAAAATTTCTTTAATCTGTTGATTTTTCTTATTATTATCTTTTTCTATCATTTTCCAAAAACGTGAAAATTTTTTTTCATTAAAATTAAATACACAATCTCCCGCTATACCTATATTTTTGCCCTCTCTAAGCTTAGATTCATCTAACTTATATGGCCATATATACTTACCATTTTTAAAATAACAAAATGTTCCCGCTACTCGTTTATAAACAGCATTTTCCTTAATAAACCAAAACCTATTTTCCTCAATTGAGAAGACTTCATATTCATTATCAACATTACTCAAAAATTCATAATACATCTTAAAATAATATTCCCATGCTCGCAGACTAGAATCCGGATCATATGCATTTTTCTTTGTGTCAAAAGGATATTTCAAATTAAGCCCTTCATCAGCATCTTTTAAGTCTAATAAACTTTTTTTTAGTTCTTCCATTGCTATATTAATTCCTTCCATTTATTTTATTTGTTTGAACTCTAAATTCATTAATCTAACTGCTTCAATCTACAAATGTTACAAATAATCTACTGGCAATACCTTTCATCCAAGCTCTTCACCGCATCCCTCAATTCTTTCCCCAACTTTTCCTCTTTATTTTCTATCCACTCTGTCACATCATAATGATACAACGACCAATAAACCATTCTATTTCATTATACATTTTGTATAGATAAAATGCAATTCATTTCTTTTTATTGTGCAATTTTAAAACTTTTCAAAATCTGAATCACCTGCTGTTCTTCTTCCTCTGTAAATGTACCATCTGGTGATTCTGCAATGAATGCATGAGGATTTGGATATTCAAACGAAAATTCATCTACATTTCCTGCCTGTCCCTGAAATTCTCTTTCTCCAATATAAGATTCTGGAACAACCGCATAAAATGCCTTATCAATGGACATATAATCTGAATCGAGTCCTAGTATCATTTCTCCTACAAGCTGTACTTTGGCTACCACAAATGTTCCAAGTTCCGAACAGTCCTTATCTGTTCCTGCCGGATATCCCGCTACAAATGAAGAATCTGCTGCCCTTGAAATCTCTGCTTTCAACATTGACTTCGCATTTCCTCCTAAATTTGTCTGGCAGTCCCAATAGGTAACTGTAACACCTCTTGGATTAGAAATCACTACATTTTCTTCTATCACATTTCCAGCATCTACATTTTCCGTTTGAACATTCCATCCTTCTGGATATTCAAACTGAAATACTGGTGCTGTCACTGCATTTGTCTGTGCATATTTTGTTGTATAGGTAGTTCCTGTTACACTTTCTGACTGTACTTGCGGTGTTTCTGATTCTTCTGCTATACCTTGATTTCCCTCATTTTCTACTGCTTCAGATTCCTGTATTGTTTCTTCATTTGCAGTTTCTTCTTCTGGATTTGTTTCCTCTTCTTGTTTTCCAACCGCTTCTTCTTTTTCTTCCATTTCTTCCGGTTCGCTCTGTTCTTCTGCTATTGAACCCTTTTCATTTTCTTTTGTTGCTTCACTTACCTTTGCACTTTGATTCAATTCTTTCTGTTTCATTTTCTCTTTGTATACACAAAATCCCGTAATTCCCAGTGCTGTGACAAGTACAATTGTCACAATAATTATAATTTCTTTTTTCATATTCTTCTTTTCCTCTCCACACACTATTTATAACTATATTTATCATACTTGCAAATCATTATACTCGCACTACAAAAATATTACAATCAGTAAAACTGTAGTATTTTATTTTAAAGGAGTTTTCTAAATGAAAGAACTTGATTTTCCAAAAATAGCAAAAAAATTAAAAGAAATTCGTATTTCTAAAAACATGACACAAGAATATGTTGCCAGTGTTGCCGACGTCAATGTCAGTCACATCAGTAACATCGAAAACAACCGTGTAAAGGTCTCTCTTTCCACTCTTGTTCAGATGTGTAATGCGCTTGATGTGACCTTAGATTTCATTCTTTCCGATGAATATAATGATGTTTCCGGTCCGATTGAGCAGGAAATTCTTCACGAATTACAATCCTGTCCTTATGAAACGAAAGTACAAATTTTAAAAATCGTCAAAGCCCTCAAATAGTTTTTTACATTCTTCCGAATCTATTTGAGGGAGCTTTGCTCCCTGACAGAAACTTTTCTTCTTTTCTTCTAAAAGGATTCCAAAAATTTCATCTCGAAAGGCTTCCATTTCATTTTGGCTTCCTTGGTAATACTTTCGAAATGCTACTATCACCTTAGTATCACACTCTCTAATCTCCTGAATCATCTGCTGGTCTGTTTCCAGTAATATTTCATAAAGTTTCTTTAATGTGGCTTCAGATAGTTTCATACTCATAATTTATATTCTCCTTGTTTTTTCTTCCATAAGCATAACAAGTTCCAATGCCCAAATTGGGCATTGATAAAAAATCTCCCAGATTTTTTCATCTGAGAGACTTTTCTTTAACTATCCTTTACACATTTTCTGTACTCACATATTTGGTTCGATTTATCTGCTCTTTACCCATACACCAGAGCCATTTACATACCAATTACCGACCCATCTGTTTGCAGCCATTTTTCCAGATGCATCCAGATAATACCATTTACCGCCTATTTTCTGCCATCCGGTTGCCATTTTGCCATCAGCTTTCATATAGTACCAATAACCGCCTACTTTCTGCCAACCGGTTTTCATTGCTCCACTTGATACAAAATAATACCAGGAACCGTTTATCTTTTGCCAGCCGGTCACCATTCTTCCGCTTCCATTCATATAATATTTTGCATTTCCAACTGTAGTAAAGCCTTTTGCCATTTTTCCACTGCCGTTAAAGTAGTACCATGCACCATCAACTCTCAGCCAGCCTTTTGCCATCTTTCCATCAGATTTTAAATAATACCAGGTCTTGTTTTCTGCAAACCAACCGGTTTTCATTGCTCCACTTGAGGCAAAATAATACCAGTTTTTATCGTAACTAGCCCAGCCGGTTCTCATCCATCCTGCTGCGTCAAATCCATACCAGGTATTTCCGATTTTGCATAATTTATTTTTCGGATAAGAACCATCTTCATAACGATACCACCATCTGGAACCGGATTTTATCCAGCGACCGTTAGTTTGGTATTTAGAGTTGAAGTGGTAGGTCGGTATAATTCCATCTTCAAATTCTTTACTCTTAGAAACGTTATTCCACTCTTTCTCAGTTCCAGCATAGTAAATATCTACCTTTGACTTACCATCAAATGCATCATGGTCAAAATTATCAAAAAATAATCTACCTACACTTGTCAGTGTCTTTGGAAAATAAACTTCTTTTATCTTATTACAATATGAAAAAGCATTATTTTCTATTTCTTTAACTCCCTCTGAAAATACAATTTCAGTTAATTCTTCACATCCCATAAAGGCACAATTTTTTATTGATTCCACATTTGAAGGAATAATAATCTTTGTAAAGGCGCAGCCACTAAAAGCAGCATACTCTATTACCTTTACTTTTTCTGGTATGGTAATTTCAGCCAAACTATGGCAACTTAAGAAAGCGCTTTTCCCTATACGTTCTAACTTTTGAGATAATATAACCTTTCTAAGGTTGGAACAATTATGAAAAGCACTATCTCCAATTTCTGTTATTGAATTTGGCAATGTAATATTTTTAAGGCTAGTGCAATCTTCAAAAACACTATCTTCGATTTTTGTTATTGTGTTTGGAAATGTAATATCTTTAAGATTAGCGCAATTTTTAAAAGCGCTATCTCCGATTTCTGTTATTGAATTTGGCAATGTAATATCTTTAATGTTAGCGCAATTTTCAAAAGCTCTATCTCCGATTTTCGTCATTATATTTGATAAGGTAATATTCTTAAGATTTGAACAACTTTCAAACGATGCTTCACCAATTTCTGTTATTGTGTTTGGTAAAATAACTTCTGTTACTTTACTATTATCCAAGAAAGCTCCTGATGCAATTTTATTTACTGTAAGTTCTTTTACCTTTTCTGGTATTTGAATTTTTCCACTCAAATCCTCTCCTACTTCAATAACAGCACAACTTGTTTTGTCTTCGTTTACTGCATACGTTATATTTCCTTCTGTGTAAATTTCCGCATTTGTACAATACCATGTTGCATTTCTAAGTTTCTCATTTCCCTCTTTCCGTATAAGAAGATTATTTCTACTTCCAGCATAATTGACATCTTTTAAACTTGTACAACCTTCAAATGCAGATCTACCAATTTCTTTCAAACTAGAAGGTAACGAGATTTCTTGCAAGTTGCTACATTCACTAAATGCACCCCCATATAAAACCTCAACTCCTTCCGGAATCGTAATCTCTGTTAAACTTGTACAACCTTCAAATGCAGAGGCACCAATAGATGTAACACTATCTGGAATTGTAATATTGTTTAAATTACTACATTCTTCAAACATCCACATACCAATTGAAGTAATTCCCTTTTCTATTACAACGGATGTAATTTCATATTTCTGTTCGTCCCATGGTGTCCACCCTATATCGACCCTAACATCATACAAATCCCCAGTTCCCGAAATCGTAAGAACCCCATTTTCTAATTTCCAACTAGCATTTGCCCCACAAGGTTCATTTGCCTCTTTTAATTCATTTGTTTGACTTCCAGACAGTTCTCCTTCTTCTGCCTGACTTTCTGTTTGGTTTCCTTCGGAATCTAAGTTTTCTTCACTTAATGTCTCTTCGCTTGATTTTTCTTCTTTTAATGTTTCTTCCTGTTTGCTTTGTTCCGTCTCATCTTCAGTCTGTTCGTCATTTGCGCTTTCAGCCTCTCCAGTTTCCTGGCTCTGTTCTTCCGCATCAGCTTCCTGCGCTTCATCATTTACTTCACTACTTACTTCGTTTGTTTCTTTTTCTTCTGCCTGTCCTGCGTTATTTTCCACTTGCGCTGCCCATGCAGGTGTATTCACACTCATGCTCAGTGAAACCGCTAACATTGCTGCTACTACTTGCTTTTTCATAATTTTATCCCTCTCCTTATTTTTTATAACTATACTTATTTTAGTTTTAAATCATTATATCATTACTATAATAATATTACAATTACAAAACATTTAATGATACTAATTTCTTTTTTCTTTTCTAAGCATAACAGGTATTAGTGCCCAAATTGGGCATTGATGCAAAAAAATCCCCCGAACTTTCGTCCGAGGGCATTTCTTTCTATATATGCAAGTGGCTGGATGGTAGACATCAGGCAGCAACATCCTAAACGGAACAACTCACCGTAACGAATACGAAGCTTGAGTTTATTCACCAATTTGTAACCTTGAAAATTATAATCTATTTTTCTTCTTTTCGTTTACTATTGGTATGAATTCCTCTATTCTCATCTCCTGCTTCATTAACTCCAAATTCGTAGTCATTTCCCGGCAGAATAATATTTAAGGCAATTCCTGCAATCGCTGCAATCGCAAGTGCTGTCAAAGTAATCGAAGTTCCTGCTACCGTAAAGGTAATTCCACCACTGAATCCCAGACCGCAGACAAAGATAACGCCTGCAATAATCAGGTTTCTGGATTTTGTTAAGTCTACTTTATTTTCTACGACATTACGCACACCAATTGCGGAAATCATTCCGTAAAGCATGAAGCTGACTCCACCAATAATTGCGCTTGGCATGGTACTGATAACAGCGGATACTTTTGGAATAAAGCTGACGATAATTGCAAACACGGCAGCAATACGGATAACTCTCGGGTCATAGACTTTACTTAATTCGAGTACTCCTGTATTTTCTCCATAAGTGGTATTTGCCGGACCTCCAAACAGACCGGAAACAGCTGTCGCAAGACCATCTCCGAGCAGAGTTCTGTGAAGTCCCGGTTCTGCAAGGAAATTTTCTCCTACCGTTGCGGAAATCGCAGACATATCTCCTACATGTTCCATCATAGTTGCAATGGCAATCGGTGCCATAACAAGAACCGCAGTTACATCAAATTTACAAAGCTGAAATCCCGGAAGTCCCACCCAGCTTGAACTTGCAATAGATGCAAAATTTAAAATTGCAGAACCATCTGGATTCTTAATTCCACACGCATTCATAATCATTGCCACTGCATAGGAAATCACAACCCCCATCAGAATCGGAATGATTTTAAACATTCCTTTTCCCCAGATATTAAACACAATGATAACTGCAAGGGCAACCAGTGCAAGAAACCAGTTTGTGGATGCATTGGAAATTGCAGAGCCTGCAAGACTTAAACCGATACAGATGATAACCGGTCCGGTTACAACAGGCGGAAGATAACGCATCACACGTTTGACTCCCACGATACGGATAATCAGTGCAAATATCAGATAGAAAAGACCTGCTACTACAACTCCCCCGCAGGCATAAGCTGCTTTTTCATTTGCTCCCATAGATGCATACATTCCACTGTTTAAGTTTGCCACTGTGGAAAATCCTCCCAAAAATGCGAAGGATGAACCCAAAAATGCAGGCACTTTGAATTTGGAACACACATGGAACAACAATGTACCAAATCCTGCACCAAATAAGGTTACGGAAACAGTCAGACCGGTTGTAAGCGGTTCCCCACACGCCTGAACAAAATAGCTGTTGACCAGAATCGGTACTAAAATTGTTGCACCAAACATGGCGAACATGTGCTGTAAGCCTAAAATCAGCATTTTAGGCACGCCAAGTTTTCTGGCGTCACGAATTGCTTCTCCTCTTTCTCCCATTTTTTCTCTCCTCTTTCGTTTTTTTATCTTTCATGTGCTCTCGGAATCTTTTTGAGAGTACATCTTACCCATTATAGAGGAGAGAATCCTGTTATGGCAAGCAAAATCAAAGAATCCTTTCAAAAATCATACAAGTTTATAATGAAAAAAACTCTTTAATCTGTCCCACAATAATCTGCATCAGTCTGGTTCTCGCTTCCACACTTGCCCATGCAATATGCGGAGTAATGATAAGCTTCCTGCTGTCTTTTATTTTTACCAATGGATTGGTTTCACTCATCGGCTCTTCGCATAACACATCAAGACCTGCTGCCGCAATTTCTCCGGTCTCCAGAGCTTCACACAAATCCTGTTCTACCACAATCGGTCCACGTCCTAAATTTAAGAAAATCGCTGTCTTTTTCATCTTTGCAAATGCTTCTTTATTCATCAAATCTTTTGTATATTCATTTAACGGAGCATGAACAGAAACAATATCGGATTTAGAAAGCAGAGTATCAAAATCTACCTGTTCATATCCTTCCTGTGCGCTTCTTCCGGAAGCCGAATAATAAACCACATGTGCACCAAATGCTTTCGCAATATCAGCAACCCGTCTTCCGATCGTTCCAAGCCCGATAATTCCCCAGGTTTTTCCGCTGATTTCATTAAAATGCTCTGCAAAATGAGTGAAAATCGTATCATTTACATATTTTTCCGTTTTGACATACTCATCATAATAACGCATTTTTTCCAGTAAATAAAATAACAGCGCAAAGGTATGCTGGGTAACCGACTCTGTCGAATATCCGGCTACATTTCTCCATGCAATTCCACGTTTTTCAAGATATTCCTTATCCAGATTGTTTGTTCCGGTAGCTGTTACGCAGACTAATTTTAAATTTTTTGCCGTTCCAATCGTCTGCTCATTAATCTCAATTTTATTGATTACTAATACATCTGCATCTTTTACACGCTCCGGCACTTCTTCTGATGTGGAAAATCCATATTTTACCACTTCTCCAAGCGCATCATAAGCAGATAAATCAATATCCTCTCCAATTGTTTTTGCATCCAGAAAAACTATTTTCATGGCTCATCTCTCCTTTAATCAAATAATCAAATTTCTTTACTCATTTCATCATAAGTACAGAAGTCATATCCTAACCTTTTATACAGCGCAACCGCACCTTCATTTTCCTTTTCTACTTCCAGACGGAATCGTACTGCATCTGTATAGATTTCTTCTACTGCCTCAAAAAATTTTCTTCCGATTCCGTGCCCTCTGTATTCTGGCTTCATATACAAATCTTCCAGCCAGATACAGACCCCGCCAAATTCGGTTGAATATCCGGTCGCTGCAATTCCATATCCGGCAATTTCACCTTCGATTTCAAACACATATCCATCCACGTATGGGCAGTCTCCAACGCAATCTGAAATATCTTTCTGTAATGTTTCGTCATCCGCTTTATGAATAACCACATCCGATGCATAAAAGATCTGCATCATTTTTAAGACCTCTGCTCTGTCTTTCTCCTGCATGGAACGAATTATAACCTCTCCCTTTTTCATTTCTACCTTCATTGTTAGTATCCTTTCCTTATGAAATCATGCTCTCCTATCACCGGAAGCTTTTTCACATCCATATTTGTAATCAAAATATACGTCTGTGAATTCAAATACTGAATGAGTTGGTCAATTTGCTCTTCTAAGCCTTGCACTTCGGCTTCGACCGTCCCATCGTATTTGTTTTTTACCCAGCCGGTTAATCCAAGCTGCCTTGCTTTATGTACGCAATAATATCGAAATCCCACGCCTTGTACATGTCCATAAAAAATAATATGTCTGCGAATCATCCATACACTCCTACATCTTTAAAAATAGTAAAAACATTTTTGGTATAAATACTATATCCGTTACGTTCAGAATTTTCTCCCTCAAGTGTTTCGTTGCTACTATCATAGGGTGAGTAAGAGACTTTTGTCAAGTCTAAGAACGTAAGTCAAAAAAAGCTCCCAATAAGCTGAAATTTCATGCCTGTTGAGAACTTTTTTCTAAAAATATTTTAAGATTATTTTAAAATTTCAATATCTGTCTGTATTACCTGTGGTTCTTTTTTTAATAAATATTCTCCATTTCGTACAGAAGCCAGAATTCCGGCTCGTTCGCATACTGCATCAAACTCTGATTTCGCTTCAAGTACAATAAAGTTTGCCGGTTTGCCCTCTTCTAAACCATATTCGTCCTGAATATGCATGGTTTTTGCTCCATTTACAGTAATTAAATCCAGTGCATTGTCGATTTCTTCAAATGACATCATCTGGCAAATATGAATTCCGTGATCCAGAATCATCATCATGTTTCCATTTCCAAGAGGATACCATGGGTCTGACATCGAATCCTGGGCAAAGCAGACATTAATCTTTGCATCATTCAATTCTTTTACTCTGGTTAACCCTCTTCGTTTTGGATAGGTGTCCTGACGTCCCTGAAGATAAATATTTTCTGTCGGACAGGAGATAAAATTAATTTCTGCTTTCTTCAATAATTTCATCAAACGAAAGGCATAGCTGTTATTTGCAGAACCAAAAGAACAGGTATGGCTGGCTGTTGTTTTACTTCCGATTCCTTCCATTGCTACAACCAGCTCGGTCTTTATCAGCTGTTTTCCGATTTAAACCAGACTCCTTTATACGAATCTTTCATGGAAAATCAACTGGGTGTACTCATCCGCTATGACGCAGATAACCACACCCAGTTAGTTGAAACGTTATCTCTTTATTTACAAAATAATTGTAATATTCTGCATACCGCAGATGCTGCCTATACCCATAGAAATACCATTAAATACCGCATTACAAGAATTGAAGAACTGTTACGTGTTGATTTACAGGATGCTTCTGTTCGTCTGAACCTGCATCTTGCCCTTTATCTGCATCAGTTCATCTTAACTACATGATTTACGCATGCCAGATATCGTTATTATATTCTGCAATTGTACGGTCAGATGAGAAATACCCTGCTTTTGCAATATTGACAATCATCTTCTTTGCCCATGTTTTTCTATCTTCATAAGCTTCTAAGGCTTCTTCTTTCTTTTTGGTATAAGCCTTGAAGTCTAAGAGTGTCATAAACCAGTCTTTATTTAACAGTTCATTCTGAAGTCTGGTTAAGTTTTCTTCATGACCGATTGCAAGCAGTTCTTTAGAAGTAATAAAATCTACTGCTTCTTTGATTGTCTCATCTTTTTCGTAGAAGTCTTTAGAAACGTAGTCTGCATTTTCATAGTGTTTGATTACTTCTTCACTGGAAGCTCCAAATACAAAGATATTGTTATCCCCTACCAGTTCATGGATTTCTACGTTTGCGCCATCTTCTGTACCAAGAGTCAGCGCACCATTTAACATGAACTTCATGTTTCCTGTTCCACTTGCCTCTTTAGAAGCCAGAGAAATCTGTTCTGAAATATCACATGCCGGAATCAGTTTTTCTGCTTTTGTGACATTGTAGTTTTCAATCATAACAACCTTTAAGTATGGACTCACTTCAGGGTCATTGTTGATTAATTCCTGTAAACATAAAATCAGGTGAATGATATCTTTTGCAATCACATAAGCCGGTGCTGCCTTTGCTCCAAAAATAACTGTGATTGGAGTAGATGGTTTCTTACCTGCCTTGATTTCTTTATATTTATGAATCACATATAATGCGTTCATCTGCTGACGTTTATACTCATGCAGACGTTTAATCTGAATATCAAAAATAGATTCCGGATTCAATTCTACATTTTGAGTCTGTTTTAAATAATCGCAGAGAGCTTTTTTATTGTCTCCTTTTACACTCAGTAATTTTTCAATGACTGCATCATCATCTTTGTAAGCCAGGAATTTTTCCAGTTCTTCTGCATTTTCTCTGTATCCGGTTCCGATTAATTCATCAAGCAGAGCAGTCAGTTCCGGATTGCAGTGAATCAGCCATCTGCGGAATGTAATTCCATTTGTCTTATTATTGAATTTTTCCGGAT
>ERZ837590.380-NODE-380-length-38894-cov-46.274621_pt1 | contig 38894 bp, 36 predicted proteins | sample MGYA00519573_ERZ837590 | MGnify/ENA primary metagenome ERZ837590 (study PRJEB31850, sample SAMEA3708820) | human gut metagenome | biome: human gut; feature: human-associated habitat; material: faeces | place: China | collected 2014 ... | reverse complement strand
AAATAAAATCTCAATTTTCCTTATTGTATCAGATAAAATAAGCAGTCTCAATAAATAGGCAGTACTTTTTATGATACATAAATACTAGATAATTAATGAATTTTAAACCTGATTTTTTGCATTTCTTTGAAAATAAAGGATAATATTAAATTTTTAAAATAGGAATGATTACTGTTTTACATTGACTAAAATACTATAATACTATATAATAATTATGGTTAATTAATCCTAATTAATAAGAATAAATGGCTATTTAGAGAATACCATTTAAAATACATGGAGAAGATAAAGGGACGAAAATATGGATAGGAAAGCAATGTATAAGCTGAGTTATGGATTGTTTGTACTGACTGCAAGGGAAGACGAAAAAGACAATGGATGTATTATTAATACAGCTATACAGGCAGCTTCGGAACCAAACCAGTTAAGTATCTGTGTAAATAAGGCAAATTATACGCATGATATGATTCAAAGAACCGGAAAATTTACTGTATCAGTCTTAAGTCAGAAGGCACAATTTGAATTGTTCAAACATTTTGGCTTCCAATCAGGAAGAGATACCAATAAGTTTGAAGCATTTGAGCAGTGTGCCAGGGGCACGAATGGTATTTATTATATTACAGAAGGAACAAATGCATACATTTCTGTAACAGTTAATAAAACTGAAGATTTAGGTTCACATACAATGTTTATCGGGGAGATAACCGATATGGAAGTAATAAGTAATATTCCTTCAGCTACATATGATTATTACCAGAATAACATTAAGCCTAAGCCGGAGGAGGTTGGCAAAGCAGAGGATGGTCAGACAATATGGCGTTGCAGAATCTGTGGATACGAATATGTGGGAGAAGAACTGCCGGATGATTTTATATGTCCTTTATGTAAGCACCCAGCATCAGATTTTGAAAAAGTTGTAAAGAAAACGGAGGTAAAATAAATGGCAGATAACAAATACGCAGGAACACAGACAGAGAAAAATTTACAGGAGGCATTTGCCGGAGAATCCCAGGCAAGAAATAAATATACATATTTTGCATCTGTAGCATAGAAGGAAGGCTACGAGCAGATGTCAGCATTGTTTTTAAAGACTGCAGATAATGAGAAAGAACATGCAAAGATGTGGTTCAAGGAATTAGCAGGAATTGGTGATACAAAGGAAAACCTGGTGGCAGCGGCAGAAGGCGAAAATTATGAGTGGACAGATATGTATGATGGCTTTGCTAAAACAGCTGAGGAAGAAGTATATGCATATTGTAACCTGCATGGATTATGGAAATGCTAAAAGCATTTATACATATTAAGGTTAAAGAACAACACAAATATAACAGTAATATAGGCTGTGTATTAATATATTTACAAGGAGGAACAACGAATGAAATACGTATGTGATGTTTGCGGATGGGAATACGATGAGGAGAAGGGCTATCCAGAAGGTGGTATTGCACCTGGTACAAAGTGGGAGGATATTCCAGAAGATTTTGAATGTCCGTTATGCTTTGTAGGAAAAGACCAGTTCTCAGAAGCATAAATGTATTATGATAGGATTATACCAATGAAAGAAGAACTAAGAATAGATATTGTCGGACTTGCAGGAGCCTGTTCCTATGCTTTGGACTGTATAGAAGCAGAGTTGGTAAAAATCAAAAATAAGCATGGAAAAAGAGTGGCTTATATAAGTGTATGCATGGCTGAATATCTGGCAATTCAAGGCGATGCGTTACAAGATTTAGCTATGTGTGCCTTACTGCATGATAATGCTTTGACACAATATATTACGGAAGAGCTGGAAAGGAATTATGTTATTGACATTAAAAAAGATTTGTCCGTAAGAAAAACGAATCTTCATTGTATTTATGGTGAAAAAAATATTACTAAACTTCCTTTTAAAACAGATGTCTCAAATGTGATTTTGTATCATCATGAACATGCCGATGGAACTGGTCCTTTTCAAAAAAAGTGGAATGAAACCCCATTGCCTGCAAGAATTATTCATCTTGCAGATACCGTTGATATCATAGGAAATAGTATTAAATCTGATGATAATAGATGGGATTTTATATGTCAGTATCTTTCCCAAAAAAAGGATAGTCTATTTGATTCAGAATGTGTTAATGCTTTTCTTCATGTATTCACAAAAGAATCCTTTATGTGTTTAAGTGATGATTCTTTTGAAACGAAGCTATGGGAAATTATTCCAAGAGAAAAAATGGTTTTTGATTGGGAAATGTGTAAAAATGTTGCGGATTTCTTTGCAAAGATTGTAGATTATAAATCTTCTTTTACAAGCAGGCATTCTATAGGAGTAGCTGAAAAAGCCTCCCTGCTTGCCAAATATATGGGATATGATTCAATCACGGTACAGAAAATGTATTTGGCTGGTGCACTGCATGATATAGGAAAAATGGCGGTAGGCAATGAAATTCTGGAAAAACCGGATAAGCTTACGGATGATGAATTTTCTACAATGAAAAATCATGCTGGTTATACATACCTTATATTATCGGAGGTTAATGATTTTGAAGAAATACGAGATTGGGCGGCTTTCCATCATGAAAAATTAAATGGAAAAGGGTATCCTTTTGGAAAAACCGCTGATGAATTAAATGAGCAGGAACGTATGATGGCATGTGTTGATATTTATCAGGCTCTTACGGAAGACAGACCTTATAAAAAGGGATTGTCCCATGAAAAAACATGTGATATCCTTGATGACATGGCACATAAAGATTTTATTGATTCAGATATTTCAAAGACAATTAGAGAATGTTTTGGAAGAACCTGATGCCATATATGAAAACAGAGGGTGTTTCAGACAATAGTATTTTCAGTTATGTACTAGTATGACTCTTACGAGGGAACCACCGGCACGACATTCCAGATTACATCACGTTCGATCGGAGAGGTAACTGTAGAAAAAATTGGTAAAAGTGCTGTATTTTTCGGGGTGGATGGGTACAACATTTTGTGTGAAAAATAGAATAATAAAATTGTTCCCGAAATTTATTGACTTTGAGAAAAAAATTTGATATATCAGAATCGAACAAAAGAGAAAGGAAATAGCAAACTGTGCCGTCAAAGAAAAATATGATGAAAAAGAACTTGGAAAATTTACATCTGAAGGAAAGGATAAACTATGGCTACAGAAAAGTCATTATTATGATGTTAGTCTCAGGTCTGTTTTCTATTGTGGTTATAGGTATGCTATTTGCCAATACGATGCATTATGTACAAAATGTTACTGTTGCAGACCGGGCGGTGAAAATCTGCAGGATAAATGTTAACTCATCAGCGAGAAATATCAGGGAAATGGCATTAAATAATGATACATCCTCTTATGACGGTTATGAGCAGACGGTAGAAAGACTGCTTGCAGAAGTTAATACCCAACTGAAAAATTTAAAGAACTCCGGAGTTATTCCGGATGCGGATTGTGAAGAATACGCATCTGCCCTTACAGACTGGGGAAACATTGGTTATTCCATCATGAAAGAAATCAAAAGCGGTGACAAGGATAAGGCAGTTGATTCCATTCTGAATGATTGTACCCCGGCATTAAATAAAGCCGTAAAAATTGCAACAAGATTAGATGAAATGACCGATGAGGTAAGCAGCCAGGCAGTCAGAATTACGGTTATTTCTGCAGTGGCAGGAATTGTGTGTATTATTATTTGTCTGGTTTTGGCATGGAAACTGGCAATAAAAACAGGCAAAAAAGTACTTGAGTCAATTTTAGTACCATTACGTGAAGTGGAAGCCGTTGCACAGGAATTAACAGATGGAAACCTGCACAGCACGCTGGACTACCATTCAGATGATGAGATTGGAATACTGGCACACAATATGCGCAAATCCATCCGCATTCTGGGAAGCTATGTAGATGATATTGGACGTTCAATGAAGATGTTTGCAGAAGGAAATTTTGATGTGCAGCCGGAAGTAGAGTGGAAAGGGGATTTCGTTGGAATTCTAAACTCCTTTATGTTGTTTGAAGAAAGCATGGCAGAGACAATAAAGGGAATCCAACATGTTTCAGATGAAGTTTCGGGTGCCGCAGATCAGGTAGCATCAAGTTCCAATGACCTTGCGGATGGAGCAACAAATCAGGCAGCAGTTGTAGAAGAACTGACCGCAACAGTCGCAGGTGTTTCTGAACAGGTAGGAAAAAATTCACAATCCGCAAAAGAAATCAGTGGAAGAGTAGACGAACTTGGAAATGCCATTCTGGAAAGCAATGGTAAAATGAGGGATATGGTTGATTCCATGAATGAGATCAACGGGGCATCAAAAGAGATTGACAAGATCATTGCAACAATCAATGAAATTGCGTCCCAGACGAATCTGCTTGCATTGAATGCTTCCATTGAGGCTGCAAGAGCAGGGGAGGCAGGAAAGGGATTTGCAGTGGTAGCGAATCAGGTCAATGTGCTGGCAGACCAGAGTGCCCAGGCAGCAAAGGAATCCGCAACATTGATTGAAACCTCTGTGAAAGCCGTGGAAAAAGGTATGGTGATTGCAGGGCAGACGGCATCACAATTGCAGGAGGTCGCTGAGAATTCCCAGATCATTACAAAAGAAGTCACAAATATTGCAGAAACGTTAGAGACACAGACAACAGAAATCCAACAGATTAATGATGGAATTGAACAGATCAATGATGTCGTACAGACGAATTCGGCAACATCTGAAGAATGTGCAGCAGCCGGTCAGGAGATGAGCAGTGAAGCAGAAAATCTGCGTGAAATGATCCGGAAATTTAAAGTTGCAGAAAATAAAAATTAAAAACGGTGCAAAAAATTATTGATGTTGAATTTACATATAAAGTTGTCGCAGGTAGGAACTATAATTTGACTTGTGACATATATAAATGCGGGAAAAGGATGCAATGAGAAAATGTGCGTTATTGGTTTTAAACTGATAACGCACATTTTAAATTATATGAATAGTAATATCATCGCAAAAAAGCATAAAAGTAGAAAAAGTTAAAAATATCGTGGATATAGTGCTAGAATTGTTGAAAAAAGTAAGTTAAAATACAGGAAAACAACAAGTGTAAAGGGGAAATTTTATGGAATATTCAGCAATTTTTCATGATATGGATAAAAGGTTTAGCTATGCAGTTGATAAGGATTTATTTGTGATACGCGTGCAGGTAAAAAAGGATGATATGAAGGAGGTAATCCTTCACTATGAGGACAAGTATATACCTATGGAGCGTAAGGATACCAGAAAGACAGTTCCGATGAAGAAGGTTGCTGTCTCACAGTTTCATGATTATTATGAAGCACAGATAAAGATGCATTTGATCTGTCTGCGTTACTTTTTCGAATTTACGGACACGCAGGGAGAAAAGGTATATTATGGAAATTATGAGTTTGATAAGGAATGCATTACAAACAGGGACAGAATGTTTGACTGTCCGCAGAACCTCCGGGAGGAAGAGATGTTTGAGGTGCCGGAGTGGGCAGCAAACAAGGTCGTGTATCAGATTTTCCCATCCCGTTTTGCAGCAACGGAGCCGGTAGACAAAGAACTGTGGTATAAAGCACCGATTACGCCTATGGATGATCTGCATGGAAATCTCAGGGGAATCATCGAACATATGGATGATATTCAGAATCTGGGAATCGATGTGCTGTATATGACACCTATCTTTCAATCAAATTCGTGTCATAAGTATGATACCACGGATTACTACCAGATAGACCCGTCCTTTGGAACAACAGAGGATCTCAAAGAGCTGGTACAAAAAGCGCATGAGCGTGGTATGAAGGTAGTCCTGGATGCGGTATACAATCATACGGGAAGAGAATTTTTTGCGTTTGCGGATATCCTGGAAAATGGTGAAAAATCCAAATACCGGGACTGGTATTTTATTGATGGATTCCCACTTAAAAGCGAATGGGGAGAGATCCCAAACTTCAAATGTTTTGGTTATTATGGCGGAATGCCAAAGTTAAACCTGAAAAATCCTGAAGTTGAAAAATACATTACGGATGTTGCATGCTACTGGATTAAGGAATGCGATATTGACGGATGGAGACTGGATGTAGGAGACGAAATCAGCCATTTCTTCTGGAAGAATTTCAGAAAGGCAGTAAAGGCTGTGAAGAAAGATATGCTGATCATTGGGGAAATCTGGCATTATGCAGGAGATTTCCTTGAGGGGGATGAATGGGATACGGTCATGAATTATCCATTTTACCTGAACCTGATCGATCTGCTTGCAGACGAAAAGATTACGGTCAGCCAGTTCGTACAAAATCTTGGATATTTGAAGGGACGCTTACACAAAAACTGCTATCCCCTTATGTGGAATCTGATTGACAGCCATGATACCGCAAGATTTTTACATCTGTGTAACGACAATAAGAAAAAGCAGCATCTGGCAGCCGCTTTTCAGTTGTTACTGCCGGGAATGCCGATGATTTATTATGGAGATGAGTATGCGATGCCGGGAGCAAACGATCCGGACTGCAGACGGGGCATGTACTGGGATGAAGAATACCAGGACAAAGAGATGTATGAATGGTACAAGCGGCTGATTCAGGTCCGGAAAAGCCATGCATGCATTGTAGAAGGCGAACTGGCTGGGAGCGTCACAGAAGATGAGGAAGGGACAGTTGTCCTGATCAGAAAAAATGGCGAGGAGACCATTGCCATGATTTTCAACTGCAGCAGCAGTGCAAAAAAATTTAATGAGTACACGCAGAAGTACAATCTGCTTACCGAAAACACCTTTGATGGAAATGTAGAGGGGTTTGATGCTGCGGTAATCGTGCTTTAAGAAGCCTTACGGCAGATGGTTTCCCGGGAGTTTGTCTGTGGGAAGAAGAGGGAAAGCACCAGTATTTCTGGTAATGTAAAGTACGGAGGATGATATGACGAATGTAAAAAAGAAGGATGGAAAACGGTTTGGGGCAATCGTACTTAGCCTGATATTATTGCTTTCCCTGGTGTTTCCATATCCTGTGATGGCAGACCAGACGGCGGCAGACCAGACAACGGCAGCTTCCGTTTATGCCATTCACAAGACAGGTGATGATAAGGAAAATTTCGTGATTGTTATCATGGGTGAGGGCTATACCCGGGAACAACAGGAACAATTTTTGAAGGATGCAACGGCAAAAGCACAGGGGCTGCTAAAGTGGTCCCCTTATAAAGAGTATTCCGACAGGATCAATATTTATGCAGTACAGACGGTATCCAATGAAACTGGTGTGGGCGTGATGTATGGGGAGTCGAACCCGGACACATATTTTCATGTGCAGGCATTCGGGAAATCCTGCTATTTTGCAAAGGACGGGGAAGATAAAGCCAGGGCACTGAGGGCAGAGCTGGAGAGCAGATATCTGGATACCGGTGCAGCCGTTGGAACCATCCATATCATTTGTAATACGACTGCGAATATTGGTTCTTCTTCCAATGCACTCTTTTCTTTTTCGGCAAATTCGGGTGAGAATGAGCAGGGGGATGTCATGACCCATGAAATTTCCCACAGCATCGGAAGATTAGGCGATGAATATGATAAAAAGATGCAGGGAGAAAATATTTCCGACACATCGGATCCGGATAAGATTAAATGGCATAAGATGCTTGGGTTCCGTGGAATCGGAATAACGGCAGCAGGAACAGAAACAGTATTTGCGCCGAGCCGCGTCTGCATGATGCGGGATCTTGGGAATCCTTTCTGTGAAGTGTGTAAAATGGAACTGGCGCGGAGATTAAATAACCGTGATTATGTCAGCAGGCAGGCATCTGTTTATGTGTGCGATCCTGAAATTACAATTCCGCATAGCAGGACAGGAACACTTGACAGGGATAGTGACCAATACCGGGTCGATGAGACAAATATCACAAAAGCAAATGGAAAGGATCTGGAATTCCGTACAGTCGTACAAAATATGGTGGATGCCAAACAGCATTTGAAGATTACTTTCCGCATTATTGGAGCAGACCATACAGTCAAATATGAAAAAGAAGAAACATATACCGTTCCGCCACTCAGTAACTGGTATGATCCGGATGCTGCCAGAGAGTCCCTTTCTGTCACGCTTCCTGCGGTATCTGGTCTGGTTTCCGGGGACAGACTGGAAGGAAAGATCATAGATGAGGATACCGGGAAAATTCTGGCTGACAATCAGACGGCAGGGCAGGCGTGGAGTACCGTAACGATTCGTTATATGCTGCAAAACGAAGACGGGACTGAAACAACAGTGCCTGATACGGCACCCGCGACAGTATATGTACCAAAGAATTCTGCGTATACGTTAAGAAGTCCGGATTTATATGGATATACATGTGTAGGAAACAGTGCAAATCAGGGAGAAATAAACATCACAGAGGATCGCCAGGAGATCACTTATTATTACCGGAAAAACAGTGAGATGCCGGAAATACAAACCGTACCTGTCCGTGTAACTTATGATGGAAAACCCCATACATTTGATATCAAACAGGAAGATGGTGTACAAATCCGTTACAGTTTGACAGAAAACGGATCGTATACACAAACGGAGATGCCGTTTTACACAGAAGCAGGCCAGTATAAGATTTATTTTAAAGCGGAAAAGGCATCTTTTATTCTAACATACGGGGAGGCTGTCCTGGAAATCGAAAAGGCTTCCACCAGCATGCAGCTGACTGCAAAAAACGATACGGTCAAAGGTGCGGGGACAGTAGAATTACAGCTTTGCAGACAGGGGATTCCGGAAGATGCCGGGATAAAAGTAACCTGTGATGTTTCCGGGATCACATTAGAAGAAAAGGGAACGGATCACTGGATGGCAACGCTTCCGAATGAAACGAAAACATATACGTTCACCGCATGTTATAATGGGAATGGCAACTATACAGGAAGTAAGGCAGATTGCAAGGTCCGTGTAACGGCGGATCATTCCCAGACCGGGGGCGGTTCTGGCGGAAGTTCCGGAGGCAGTTCAAGTGGAGGTTCCGGCGGAATATCCGGAGGCGGTTCAAGTGGAGGTTCTGGCGGAAGTTCTGGTGGAAGTTCCGGAGGCAGCTCCGGTGGAGGTTCCGGAGAAAATGCCGGTGGAAGCACGGACGGATCATCTGGCAATGTTTCACCGGATTCCGGTACATTACCGGCACCGGATCATGCAAAAGAAGAACCGGGGAATGTGACACCGCCACCCGCAGCAGATACGTCCGTTTCTGTTAAGGATATTAATGTCAAAGCAAAAACTGCAGTTAAAAATAATACGGTCAAAGTGAAGAATATTGCAGCAGTTTTGAAAAAAGAAATTACAAAGGCAGAAAAAGAACAGGGTGGCAGGATAAAAGACCTGTCTGTTGAAATAACTTTTGATACAGGAAAAGCTAAAAACTGGAAGAATCTGCATCTTGAAATGGATAAGCAGGCGGTAAATTTACTTGTCAAAAAGAATGTAAAAGAATTGAAGGTCAATGGTGGCAATGTAAATCTTACCTTTGATTCGAAGGCATTAAAAGAATTAAAGAAAGAAATGAATACAGCTGTGGTTATCAAAATGAAACAGGCTGACAAGAAAAATCTTTCTGCCAGGGCAGGGAAAATTATTGGAAAACGTCCGGTTTATGATTTTTCCGTCACAGGAATAAAGAAAAAGCAGTCGTCTGTCCTGAAAAAGGGACAGATCAGGGTCGCTGTTTCCTATAATGCTTCGAAAAAGGAAAAAGACAAAAAGATTTTTGCATATAAAATTGATAAATACGGTGCAGCAGTTAAGATACCGGGATCTTATTATGATTCCGATACAAAGACCGTTAACTTTGTAAGCCGTGGGTTTTTCACAGTTGCAGTAGGCTGTGAAAAGTGATGAAACATAAAAAATCATCGTTCACGTTAAAAAAACTGTAATTCATGTCGAAAAATACAAAAACCGGTTTTGATTTGGTATAATAATAGAACTCATTTTAGTAAAAATGAGTTCATACCGTGAATGATGGAGGGGATAACAATCATCGTTTTAGAAGAAATATTAATGGCAAACGGATTGACCGTGTTAATGATGTGGTTCCTTTTGTTTTGCAGACGAAAGAACAGAGAGAGCCTTCATGTGGGAGATAAAATATATGATGGAATAGCAATCGTAAATTTAGTGGGTGCATTGTCTGAAACCATTGCTTTTCTCGTAGATGGAAAACAGTTTACTGGCAGCCGGCAGATTAATTATATCTCTAACAGCATATGCTTTATAGGGACAGTCAGTATGGGTATGCTTTGGTGTATGTACGTGGAATTGCGTATCTATCGAAATTATAAAAGAATGGTTCAAAAAGCAGGAGTGGAGATATTTCCCTGGCTGGTAGAAGTAATTATGGTTTTATGTAATCTGTTTGGAACAGGGATTATGTTTAAAATATCCGGGGAGAATGTATACCAGAGAACTGCCGGTGCGCTGGTGGGATATATTTCGCTTGTCATATATTTTGCTTACAGTATCTATCTGGTGTATCATTCCAAAAAACAAGGGGTTAACCTGAATTTTTTCCCGGTGATCTATTTCGTTGGTCCTTGTTTTGCAGGTGTAGTTATCCAGTTCCTTTTTTATGGAATTACATCATCATGGGTGCTGGTTGCGGTCGCATTGATATTTGTGCAGATGCAGTCATACGCAGAGAGTTTGTATATGGATGAGCTTTCCGGATTATACAACCGGAGATATTTTAATGCGGTGCTTGCGGAAAAGAAAATTGAAAGCCAGAAATCCTTATATGGAATCATGATGGATGTAAACGATTTCAAGTGTATTAATGACAATTTAGGTCATAGTATGGGTGATAAGGCTATTTGTACGTTGGGAAATATACTCATCAGATCCATACCGGATGCTGGTATGGCAATCCGGTATGCGGGAGATGAGTTTATTGTGCTACTGTCAGGTGTTGATACGGAGCGTGTCTTAGCGACAATGGAGGAGATTAACCATAATCTGTCCCGGTTTAATGAATCCGGGATAGAACCGTTTCATTTAAGTGTTTCCATGGGATACACGGAATTTGGGACAGAAGATGATGCAGAAACTTTTTTAATGCATATGGATGAGAAAATGTATGAGGAAAAACGGAAATATCATATGCGAAAGAAATCAGCCGGTTTGGAAAATAAAGTATAGCATTACGTTCCTGCCATTTGTCCGATAACTGGTTGCAATGGCACAAGAAAAGAAAATATTATAATCATCAAACGAGTAGCAGACTGGTGTAAATCCGGTTTTGCTGCTCGTTTTTATATTTATGGTTATAGGCAAGGATGCTCCAGATTTCAAGACAATAAATAACCGTGTTATGGTTGATGGAGAGGCATTTTTTGTTTTATGAGAAAACCAGTTACCCATATAGATAACTGGTTTTTAAGGGATAATGTTAATGAGTATGTGCGATAGTGGAGTTATCAAGAAGTGTTCGTAAGGCATCCTGAAGGACTTGTGAGCAGTTGATTCCGCGCTTGTCAGCAAGACGTACCATCCAACTTGGAAGAGAAACATTTTTTCGAACGGCGCGAGTATCTGTCTGGGCACGATATTCAATGGTATCTGCGGAAATCAGGGAACAGATTGTGCCGGCATCAACACTTAATTTTTCCTGTGGTGATGGAGGAGCAATCGGTTCGCCTTCATCCTCTGCAACAACAAGCCATGCGCTCATTGCATCGGTAATTTGGTCAATTGCATCAGAAAGACTATTGCCAGTAGTGATGCATCCAGGAAGATCAGGGACTTTTGCGTAGTATCCGGATCCGTCCTCGATAGGTGTAAACAAAGCGGTATAAATATATTTCATAGTAACCCTCCTATTTGGAAGCAGGAAACATATTTAATGCATCCTGCTAATATTGGCTTCCTTGAAGATGTACTTCATGTCGTTTTCATTGAAATCGTGTCGTTTGACAGGTACGGTGCTGTGTGTTTGCGGATTGTAGTAAATGTCGTGATTAGCACCGTGGCGTTTCAATTCATAACCGGAAGCACTGAGTTGTTTAATCGTTTGTTGCCTTGGATTCATTATGTACCTCCTTTAATTATATCATACACAATATTACACAAAAGTCAACTAAAATACACAAAAATACACAAGAAATAAAGTGAATGTGCACCACGGAATTTTCCAAATCAGCCGGAATTGTTTTTACCGGAGGCGGTGAATTGTGCAGAGAGTCATGAAGCAGAGGTTGGGGCGGATTGTGGAGGAGCAGGTCGGACAGTTGAGGATGGTTTGGCAATAATTTTTATTTGATATAATCGAACGCATGTTTTATTATATAGGCATATAGGGAGGTAGCAAATGGGAGAAAATTTAATTTCTCCATCTTTTCAAGAAATCTGTAAAGGAGTAAACACAAAATCAAAGTCATGTGTGCATGATAGGCTTAAAAAGTTAATGGGAAAAGGCTATATAACTCTGCGAGAAGGGGGAACCAAGAACAATTTGCTCAATTGGGTATAAATTAGTAAAAGAAAGCGAGGAGTAAAGAATGTATACAAAGTTGTTGTCGGTAATTGCCATCATAGAAATAATGTGGGGAACAATATTTTCAGTTTTGCATACTGATTGTTGCTATTATCAATCTGATCGTAATGATCTTTTCTAACCATAAAAAATAACCGCCCCTACCAAAGTACTTTGTCCAGAAAGTTTATATGTATATATAACAAAGTCAGAATCTACGCTTGCATTAGAAGCACTTGCATTTGTCCAGTGCTTTCCACTATAATATCCAACGGCATCACAACTATATATAATATATAGAGATGAACATTATAATTCCCGCAATTTCATTTCATTTATTTTCTTTTTGCGCGTAATCGTTCTATTTCTTTTTATCCGATTATAAATTGATATAACAGTAGGAATATTTGTAAGTATAAAGATAATGATACAATTATGTATCTTATCCTTTATAGACATCTGATTTTTGGAAACGAAACTATATGAGAGTGTCAATAACCCCTGCTTCTCAACGCGTTCAAAACTTTCTGGTTCAAAATTAAGATACACTATAATTAATACGATTGAAAGAACAAGAAAAATAATTGGTGTTAATGATACGGTAGTTGTTCTTCTTTTTTTATTTAAATATGATTCTAAAAAACGTACACAAATAATGGTTAATGCCATTATTATTACGATGAATAAAATTGTAGAAAATTTCATTTATTCTCCTTTTTGCTCTCTGTATTTTTTTATCAATATTTTTGCTGTGTCAAAATCAAGTTGATCATCTATTACCATTTTTTTAATTAATGAAATATAAGCGTCATTTTCTATTTGATCATTCATTTGCATTTTTTGTATAAGTCGATCAAGTCTTAATCGCACGGTAGGATATGTTATATGATACAATTTTGCAACCTCTTTTAAAGAGCCAGATGACATAACAAAATTTTTTATAAATGTGATATCTTCATCACTTAAATTGTATATCCATTCTTGCGCTTTTCGTCTCATTACCAACCCCTTTCTTTAATATTATTGATATTATCATTTAATAATGTTAAAGTCAACTGCTAATATTATGTTATTTACATCTTTTTATCTTAATAATCATTCGAAACCTCAAACTGGTAAAGATAAGGTTTTCAGATTCGAGGTTACTCTCAACCCCCTTGCTTTTGTTTATATTTCTTCAATCATCAGTTATAAAAAACAGAAGCATTTTAATCAGTTCACCATGTCGGTTTCATTTATATTGGAAGCACAAGGTGTAGAGCAGAGATTGTCCGTGTCGGGTGGGTGGAGCAACTAAGAAATTGTTTGGTATTACAGCGGAAGAACTTTTGAAAAAAGCACGGTAAAATGCTGACTTATCAATTGAAAAATAATTATTTTGTATGGAATATCTGCATGGCCCCATAAGTATGCGGCAAATGCGGAGCCGTGACCTTTCTCGACGGGCAGGAAAAATTCCGGCAGGTTGCGCACGTATTACACAATTGCTTGAGATTGGCGTGTGTTGTTGTATCCAGATGCAGGATCAGCGTTGCTGTCTTAAGCGGCCGGAGCATCTGCCCCTCGGTAAGCTGGATGCCATCCGGGGCAAGCCGCCCGTAAATCGGTGGGAGCAGGTCAAGGCAATAGGTATCTCCCAGAAAAGATAATTCTGCAAGATACAGGCGGCTCTGACGTTCTACCACATGTGCAAATTCTTCATAAGCCTTTGACAAAAGCATCAGGCTGATGCAGTCCACAATGTAAGCCTCCTGGATCTGTTCATGGTTCAGATATAATTCCGACAGTTCATCCACTCCGTTTCCAAGCGTCACAAACCCATAGGCATAGTGAGGCAGAGAAACCCCGTCTAAATCCTGAGCCAGAGAGTAATACGCATAGGATTCAACCAGGGGAAGAAGTGCCGTATAAATTGCCTGAATATGAGGCAGGTCATCCGGAGGGAAATGGAAACGGCTGCAAAATTCGTTCCAGTCACCGGAGGATAATCCGGGAGTAAGTTTACATTTCATGGGATACATCCTCCTTATCGGAAGCTGCCATAACGGCTGCAATTTCCTGAAAGCGGCCCGTGACCTTATCATAGTTCTTTCGGTGATGGGGAAAGCCACAGTTTATGCAGGATTTGATACCATTTTTTAAATATTCACAGTTTCCACCACAGGATTTCCCGAGTGTATAGAGGGGACAATAACAAAACAGACAGTTAAAGTCCTCCTCCGGAATTCCTTTATGGCATGGAAAATATTCACATTTTTTATTTTGAAAAAACTTATAATATTCGCTCAAAATGGTTTCCTCCAATCAAAGCACAATCATAGCATAATTATATCGGAACAACAAGCGGATCGCAAGAAATGCGAATGACATAAAAATTGCATTTCAGTGGGAAATGATACCTTTTGCCCCTTTTATCATTACAATATTTACATCTTTTTAAGAACGCAGGTATAGTGGCTCAGGCAATTGAGGGTTTGAAGCAAAAAGTTGAAAATTAAATAAAAAATACTTGACTTAAAGTTAACTTTAAATGGTATATTATGATAGATAAAATCGGAAGGAGAATTTATTATATGTATATCGAAAAGATTAATGGACCGGAAGATGTGAAGAAATTGAATATAGAAGAGATGACAGCTCTCGCAGAAGAAATGCGTCATGCATTATTAAAGAGAGCAAGTATTCACGGCGGGCATTTTGGCCCGAATTTTGGCATGGTAGAGGCAATCATTGCACTGCATTATGTTTTTGAGTCCCCAAAGGACAAAATGGTATTTGATGTTTCCCATCAGACCTATCCGCACAAGATGCTGACCGGTCGAAAAGATGCCTATTTATATGAAGAACATTACGACGACGTGACGGGATACAGCTGTCCGCAGGAAAGTGAACATGACCATTTTACGATCGGACATACCTCCACATCCGTCAGTCTGGCATGCGGTCTGGCAAAGGCAAGGGATCTTCGTGGGGAAAGTGCAAATGTGATCGCAATTATCGGAGACGGTTCTTTAAGCGGAGGAGAAGCCTTAGAAGGAATGGATTTTGCGGCAGAATTAGACAGCAACATGATCATTGTAGTAAATGACAATGATATGTCAATTGCAGAAAACCATGGAGGACTTTATTCAAATCTGAAATTACTCCGCGAGACAAACGGACAGGCAGAGTGCAATTTATTTAAAGCCATGGGACTAGATTATGTCTATGTGGATCATGGAAATGACTTAAGGGAGCTGATCGGGGCTTTCAAACAGGTAAAAGACAGTAAGAAACCGGTTGTTGTCCACATTAATACATTAAAGGGAAAAGGTTATAAACCGGCAGAAGAGCATAAGGAAGAATGGCACTGGCATCTTCCGTTTGATATTGAGACCGGAAAATCCCATTTTCCGGAAGTGGAAGATTATTCTTCGGTGACCTGTGAATATCTGATTGAAAAGATGAAACAGGATCCGACAGTTGTTGCAATTACATCCGGAACCCCGACGATTCTCGGATTTACGCAGGAGAAAAGGAAACAGGCCGGCCGGCAGTTTGTAGATGTGGGAATCGCGGAGGAGACAGCGGTAGCACTTGCTTCCGGAATTGCCAAAGGTGGCGGAAAGCCGGTATACGGTGTGTATTCCAGCTTTATCCAGAGGACGTATGACCAGATTTCACAGGATCTGTGTATTGACGGGAATCCGGCAACGATTGTTGTGTATACGGGATCGGTATTTGGCATGACGGATGTTACCCATCTGGGACTGCAGGATATTCCGATGCTTTCCAATATCCCGGGACTGGTTTATCTGGCACCGACAACAAAGGAAGAATATCTGTCAATGCTTGACTGGAGTGTGGAGCAGAAGGAAATGCCGGTTGCGATCAAACTTCCGGGCGGAGACATGATTTCGGATGGCAGAGAAGTCACAAAAGACTGGAGCCAGCTCAACACCTATGAGGTAACGGAAAAGGGAAGCAAAATTGCACTGATCGGACTCGGAACATTTTATTCCCTGGCACTGCAGACCGCAGAAATGCTGGAGAAAAAAGGTATTCATGCAACGGTAATCAACCCGTATTATATTACCGGACTGGATAAGGGACTGCTGGAGAAGCTGAAGGCAGACCATGACACGGTAGTTACACTGGAAGATGGCATCCTGAATGGTGGTTTCGGAGAAAAAATCGCAAGATTTTATGGAAGCAGTGATATGAAAGTCTATAATTACGGATTGAAAAAAGAATTCCTTGACCGGTATGATGTAAATGAGGTATTAAAAGAGAATCATCTGACAGCAGAGCAGATTGTAAATGACGTATTATAGAAGGCAGAAATAAACAACAAACCTTGTGAGAATCGACACAATATGGTAAAATATAACATACTAGAGCTTATTTTGCATAGTGGTTAGAATAGCGGGCTCATGGAAGGAGCGGTATCATATGAAGAATAAAGATTCGAAAGCAAGGATGCAGATGATTTTCGGGATACTTTTGTTTGCGTTTATTTTTATGGCAGAGTTGTATGCCATAGTCAATTTCCCGAAGATGTTTATTGTTCTGGTTGTTTTGGCAGCAGCAGATCTGATATGCCTGTATGTTGCAATCAGAGGCGTGATTTCAGTATATGAGACAAAATATGCCCGGAGAGAGGAACAGTATGAGAGTATTTTCAAGTCGGAAAAGGCATCATATCTCATGCTGAAAAAATATTTTGAGGAAATATCGGTGAAGCTTGCATATATGGAAGAGGCATCTAAGATTCCGACAGAGGAAATTGTTAATGCACAGAAGGGAATAGCGAAAGTAATTATCAAGCGGTCCCATGAGAATACCGATGCATTGATGAATTCATACGAACAGCTGCTGGACCGGTTTGATACGTTCCAGAAAGGAATGGATGGGTTCGGTACAGTTGCGGGTGCTTATAAGGACGAGATTCTTTCAGCCTGTAAGGATGAAATTTCTTCGGTGCAGAAGGATGGAAAAGAACAGGAACATTCACAGGATAAAGAGATAGCCGCAAAGCTGCAGGAAATCATTATTGCAATGAAAGATATGGAACTGCGCCTGAATCAGACCATTATGAACAGTCAGAAAGTGGTTGTTTCCCAGCCGCAGGTTTCTGTACCTGTGGCAACACCTGTAGAGCCACAGCCGGCACCGCAGAATCATGTGGAAGAAACACCGGTAGAGCCGGAGATCTCACCAGAGCCGGAAGAAAGTATGGAGCCGGAACCGGAGATTTCGCCGGATCTGGAAGAAAACCCGGAACCGGAAATTTTGCCGGATCTGGAGGAGAGCCTGGAACCGGAAGAAGATATGGAACCGGAGATTTCGCTGGAGCCGGAAGAAGATATGGAACCGGAGATTCTGCCGGATATACCGGAAGAGGAGGATTTAAAGCCGGAGGAAGAGCCTCCGATCATGGCAGCGGATGAGATTATTCCTCCGGATCCGGAAGAAGCCATTGAGGAAGCAGAAGAACTGGTAGAGCCGGATCCGATTCCGGAGGATGCGATCGTTGAGGAAGCGAATGATGGGAATTTGCCGGAGGAAGAACTTTCGCCGATGCCGGATCTGTCAGATCCAAACCGTTCCATGAGCCCGGATGAGATAGCTGCGCTGTTTGCGAATATGGGCAACGATAACAATGCGGATAAAGTTGAGGAACCTGCCGAGGAAACTGTGGAACCGGAGGATATTCCGGAGCCGATTGAAGAGCCGGAAGCCGTAAAAGAAGCACCGCTTCAGCCGGAAGAACCGGCTGATCCGAATAAGGCATTAAGCCCGGATGAGATAGCTGCGCTGTTTGCAAGTATGGGAACGTAAATCAAACGGATAAAATAACGGATAACGCCATTTGTTCCACGTAAAAACGTGTGACAGATGGCGTTTTGTCATAAAATGGAAAAATGTAGTTGCATTTCTTTTTCATTGTGTTATACTTAGGTCGTTGCAATTTAATAGTTTAAAGCAGAGTAGACACATGTGCGTTAAGTGCCGGATGAACAGGGAGTTGTCACCCGGACGAAAAGAGAATCTTGCGGTACATGAGTCGCATCCCGCTGCATCCGAAGATAATATTATCTCCAGTTGTAGTACGGTGAGGTCTGCAAAGGAGGTAATTTTTTTATGAAAAAATTCGTTACTTTGTTCACCGATTCTTTCCGTGAATTAAAAGCGGTAAGAACCATCACTACCATGGCAATGCTTGCCGCAGTTGCTGTGATTCTAGGATTTTTCTCCATTGAATATGGACAGTTTATCCGTATCGGCTTTTCTGGTATTCCAAATGGTATCATTGATTATCTGTTTGGACCGGTAGTTGGAGGAATCTTTCATGGTGCGTTGGATATCATCAAGTATATGATGAAACCGACCGGACCATTTTGCCCGCAGTTGACACTGGTTGTCATTTTGGCAGGAATCCTGTATGGCTGCTTTTTTTACAAGAAAAAGCTTACCATATGGCGCGTATTGGCAGCGAAATTTGTAGTTATGCTGATCTGTAATGTGATTCTGACAACGATTTGTCTGACCGTGTTATATGGACAGGCATTTATGGTGATTCTTCCGGCGCGTGCACTGAAGAATCTGATTATGTGGCCGATAGATTCGGTGATCTTTTTCGCTATTACGAAGGCGCTGGAACAGATTGGTCTGTTTCGGATGTTTCAGAAACCTGCACTGGCAAAATCCGCAAATATGCAGGGAAACTAAAACTTCATAAATAATAACAAAACCGTCCGAAATCTGAGATTCATCAGACTGCGGACGGTTTTTTGCAGATTCATTTATTTGCGAATGGGATGGGTGGCAATATGTTTTAAAATGCGGACAGCTGTCTGCATGCCTTCCACAGAGATGTGTTCGTATGGTCCGTGAAAACCATAGCCACCAGTGCCGAGATTCGGGCACGGCAATCCCATAAAGGAAAGTCTTGCACCGTCTGTGCCGCCACGGATTGGGCGGGAGAGTGGTGTCAGACTTTCGGAGGCAATCGCCTGTTTTGCCAGATCTACGATTTCCATTTTATCTTCTATGACAGAGAGCATATTTTCATAAGAATATTCGATATCGAGAGTAACGGTCTTTGGTCCGTATATCTGGTTAAAGGATTCTGCAATGTCCCGCAGGTGTTGAAGACGTTTCTCAAACATGGTTTTATCGTGGTCGCGGATGATAAAGGAAAGGGTGGCAGCTGCCACGTCGCCGGACATGTCGGTTAGGTGATAGAAGCCTTCCCGCCCGCTTGTGTGTGCCGGAGTTTCTTCTTTTGGAAGCTGGGAAACGATTTCACATCCCACGAGTGCGGCATTGACCATAATATCTTTCGCTTCGCCCGGATGGACATTCACACCCTTTATATGAAAGACGGCACTTGCAGCATTGAAATTTTCATAAGCCACTTCGCCCTCGTAATCGCCATCTACCGTATACGCGTAATCAGCCTGAAAGATCGAAAGGTCAAACAGATCTGCACCGGCACCGACTTCTTCATCCGGCGTAAAGCCGATCCACAGTTCTCCGTGAGGGGTGCCTTCTGCTATCAGTTCTTCGATGGCAGTCATGATTTCAGCAACGCCAGCCTTGTCATCCGCACCTAGAAGTGTGGTGCCGTCTGTAGTGATCAGAGTTCTTCCTTTTAAAGAAGTAAGGGATGGAAAATCGCTTACCTTTAAAACATTCTGACTGCCTTTTAACAGGACATCGCCACCGTCATAATTGGGAATGATCTGTGGTTTGACATCCTTTCCGGAAAAATCCGGGGCGGTATCCATGTGAGCGATAAAGCCGATGGACTTACAGTTTTCCATGCCCGGTGTGGCTGGAAGCTTGGCATACACATAGCAGTGATCGGTAAGAAGGATATTGGTAAGGCCGAGTGTTTCCAGTTCCTGCTTTAAATCTTTGGCAAGTGTAAACTCACGCTCGCTGCTTGGGATATCGCTGCAGGATTCATCTGAGGTGGTCCAGCAGCTGACATATTTTAGTAATCTTTCTTCTACTTTCATGTTAAATTGTTCCTTTCAAATATGCTTTTAAAAAAATTTAAAAAAAATAAAAAAAGTGCTTGCTTTTTTAATACTCCTATTATATAATAACTCTTGTCTTAAGGAAAGACATAAAACAAACAACTTAAAAATGCGCGATTAGCTCAGCTGGCAGAGCACCTGACTCTTAATCAGGGTGTCCAGGGTTCGAACCCCTGATCGCGCACTCGCAAAGCTTATTTTGATTGAATCAAATGGCAAAAGAACTCTTGACGAACAATGTGATTCGTTGGGGGTTTTTTTATTATATAAAATGCAAATAATTATAGAAAGAAACTATAGGGGGAAATATGGAGAAAGTATATGAGTATGCAGCCGCGGTTCTGGCAGAGGTCAAACGCGCGATTGCGGGGAAGGATGCCTGTATTACCAAAGCTTTTGCTACAATTCTTGCGGGAGGGCATATTCTGATTGAGGATGTGCCGGGGGTGGGAAAGACAACACTTGCCATCGCCTTTTCGCGCGTCATGGGACTTTTGGATCACCGTGTACAGTTTACACCGGACGTGCTTCCGGCAGATATTGTAGGATTTAACATGTACCAGAAAGAGACGGGACAGTTTGTGTACCATCCGGGAACGATCATGTGTAATCTGTTTCTTGCGGATGAGATCAACCGGACTTCGCCAAAGACACAGTCCGCGCTTCTTGAGGTGATGGAGGAGGGCAAAGTAACGGTGGATGGTGTGAGCCGAAAAGTGCCGCAGCCGTTTGTTGTCATTGCAACGCAGAATCCCAAAGGCAGTGCGGGAACGCAGCTTCTTCCGGAATCACAGCTGGACCGGTTCATGACCTGCATGAGCATGGGGTACCCGGATCTGCAGAGTGAGATGGAAATTGCCCAGGGAAAAACGATGACGAAAGCGGAGGATCTGCAGCCGGTTCTTCTTCCAGAGCAGCTGTGGGAGATGCAGCAGTATGTGGAACAGATTTATGTGCATGATAATGTTGCAAAATATATCGTACAGCTGATGGAGGCTACCAGAAAAAATGCTTACATTGAGCTGGGGGTAAGTCCCCGTGGCACGATCGCATGCGTGCGGCTGGCAAAAGCATGGGCATTTTTGCAGGGAAGAAATTATGTGATTCCGGATGATGTGACGGACATTTTTGCGGATGTGGCAAAACACCGTATTGTGCTCAACACAAAGGCACGGATCGGACATGTAACTGTCGATGCCACCCTGCAGGAAATTCTGTCGGATGTGGACAAACCAACAACATACAAAAGACTTAGGGGATAAATGTGGGCAGTTTTCTGATTGGAACAGGGGTGACGCTTGTCACATTTTATATAGCGCTGATCTATGGAAGCATTGCGATTGGGCTGATTGGGTTTGCAGAACTGGTACTGATGCTGCTTGCATGTTTGTATCTGCTGATTTATTGCAGACATATCACGGCAGATATCAGGATTCCGCTTACCGTGGCGGAAAAAGGGAAAAAAGTTACGGTACAGCTTACCGTGGATCAGACCATGTTGTTTCCGGCAGCAAAAGTGCGTTACCGTGTGCGCTGTAGAAATACATTTGCCGGGTATGCCAGAAATTTCTGGTGGAACGGTGCCGGACTGATGCGCGGAATGCAGTGCATGGAAAAGCGTGTCGTGCTTTCTCATGTGGGAAGTTATGAGTATGAGCTTGTAAAAGTACGGATTTATGATCTGACCGGTCTGTTTTATGTGCATAAAAAAATAAAGAGATTTGCAGATATACAGGTGCTGCCGGAACTGGATGCTCTGGCAGTACAGGTGTCGGAGCGGGTACGCAGATATTTCGGAGAAGCGGAAAGCTACGATGATTTTCAGCCGGGAACAGATGTCAGCCAGATCTTTGATGTGCGGGAATATCGTCCGGGGGATCGCCTGCAGCGCATACACTGGAAACTCTCCGCCAAATCGGACGGGCTTCTGGTGCGGGAGGACAGTCAGCCGCTTGCCTGTGCGGTGGTATTTTTGCTGGACATGCTGCCACAGATGGCAGGAAAAGGCCGGCATATGAGGCGCAGCAGGGAAGCCTATGCGGAAACCTTTCTCACAATTGCGGCAGATCTGGTGTATTCGATGATGGATGCCGGCTGCCCGCATTATGTGGCATGGCAGGAGGAAACAGAAATCAAACGGTTGCGCGTCGAGGATGAGGAAAGCGTGTATCTGTTTTTGATGCAGTTTATGGAATGTCAGAAGGAAACGGCCGGTTCACTGCGACAGAGATATGAGCAGCAGTATCGCTGCGAGCATCCGGTACACAGGCTGGAACTGACACCGGAGCTTTTTCTTGTGCTGGATGGACAGACACTTGCGGATTTTGGTGGAGATAACTGGAGACAGAAGCTGGAAGAAATGGAGCTGGTATTGTGAACAGGAAGGACAGGAGAGGGAATAAAACCACATATTTGTCTGGCAATACCGGTATCCGGCTGATCTGTGAGGCGGTTGCTGTGGAACTGCTGTTTTATGCAATGCTTGCGATTTTCCGGAGTGCATTCGGATGGCAGCTGCCGATCCGTGCGCTTGGTAAACTGCAGGTGGCCATGCTGGTAAGCCTTGTGCTGTTTATCGTGGGAGTTCCTGCGACCGGAAAATATCAGAGGGTCTGCAAGGTTGTGCTTGAAATCGGATATCCGGCGGCACTCGTACTGTTTGGAATTTTTCATCGGAGAAAACTGACAGAGAGCGGAAAAATGCTGTTTCAGGCATATCTGTCATATTGGAATAAACAGTATGGAACAAATTATATGACCGGGGTCGGGACGGAGATGCGGTATACTTATATGCTGGCGTTTTTATTGGCAGTTGTTGTGCTGTTAAGTCTGATGTTTCGATATGTGACCGGTGTGCGGCTGGTTTTGCTGCTTCCGGATATAACAGCGTTGTCGGTTGCTCTTCTGGTCAATGCCAGACTGGGCTGGAGTGGAATTGCACTCTTTTTTGTGGGAACCGTGCTGGTGTCTGCGGCACCATGGACGCACATGGATGTAAGGGTGGCTGACGGTCGTACCCATGTATGGATGCAGCTACTGTCCTATGCTGCAGCCGGTGTGTTTGCCGTGATTCTTGTCTCGGTGAGCAGCTATGCGTTTTCCGGTGTGGCAAAGCAGATTCCGAAAAAGTCACCGAAGTTTTATGCGTTTCAGAGACAGGTGGAAGAACGTGTGAAAAATCTGACGTTTTCGGGGATAACTTTGCAGGGATCGCGGGAACATGTGGATAATACAACACCGGACTATACCGGAAAAACCGTATTTTCGATAGAAGCATCGAAAGCCCCGGCGGGCAAACTGTATCTGAAATCATTTGCCAGTGGCACATATCAGAACGGTACATGGGTAAATGAAGGGAAAACGTTTGCGCACGAAGTGGATAAGGCGGGATACAATCGCAATGATGTTGCAATGTTAATGCAGCAGAATGCCGGTGAACTTGTAAAATACATCCGTTCGAGTGAGCTGGCAGAGGATGAAACACAGACGGTTTCGTATCAGATTTCCTATCGGGCACTGGGGTTAAAAAACGCGTATATGCCTTATTTTTCAGATTTGCAGACAGCCGGTGGGAAGGTCTGGTTCAGGGATGATACGGTGGTATGTAAAAAGAGGGCAACGGGAAAGGTTTCTTTTGAGGGACTGGATGAAAATACGGATCTACGCGATGTTTTTGACAGGTTTTGTATGGTCCACGGAGAAACAGATACGGATCTGCAGCAATGGTATGATGCCTATGCTGACAGTAGATACCGTAAATTTGCCACGGATGTTCCGGCAGTGGGAGATTTTATTACACGAAGGCTGGCTCTGGAAAGTATCGGATATGGCGTGTATGAGGAAAACGGCACCTATGTGGCGGATCAGATGGAAACAGGCGGGTTATACGATGAGGATTGGCTGGCGGATACGGATGGAAACAATTCCGGACGGGCAGAAAGACAGATAACAACCAACAACATCCGGCAGAATCTTGCGACACAGGTTGCCAACTGGCTGGGTAACGAAAATACCTATAACTTATATCTGAATCACATCCCACAGGGGAAGGATACCATTGCTTATTTTCTGGAAACCGGACATGAGGGATATTGTATGCATTTTGCCAGCGCGGGTGCGCTAATTTTACAAAGTCTGGGAGTTCCGGCGCGTTATGCATCGGGATATGTGGTGGAACCATCGGCATTTCATAAAGAAAAGAAAGGCTATCAGGCAGATGTGCCGGACTACAATGCGCATGCATGGGTGGAAATTTATCTGGAAAATATCGGATGGGTGCCGGTGGAAATGACTCCGGGCTATACGAATGACAGTGCAAAGCTGCCGACGACTCCGGAATTGCGCGATACGTGGAAACAGCGGCATGAAGAGCACAAAGATGCGGCGGAGCAGAATCCGCAGACGCAAATGCAGACGAAAAACGAATCGCCGTCAGAAACACAGATGGAAACACAGCAGCAGACAGAAAGTCAGATGACGGAGAAGGAGACAAAGCGGCCGGTAAAAAATAATGAGAAAAAGAACCACACGCGAGATCTGCAAGTGTTTTTTGCGGTGTGTCTGACATTGGCTGCCGCGGTTCTGGTGCTGGTACTTGTGGCAAAATGGATGCGTATTTACCGGGAACAATTGCTTATGGAACTGCGCAACCGGCAGAATCGTCATGCGGTATACCGGATCAACCGGCGGATTTACCGGGGATTACATCAGCGAAGTTTTGGCATGAAGACCGATGCGGACTATCTGGAAAAGCTGATGACAACCTATCCGTCCGTTCCGGCGGAGGATTGGAAGAAGTATCTGTGCATTGTGCAGAAAGCGGTCTTTTCCGAAGAAGAGATTTCACAGGAAGAAGCACGGTTTTGTTATCGGCTGTACCGGAAGTACAGAAACCGGCGGATTTTGGAAAAATAGGATAACGGAAAAACCGCCTCCTTAGCGGGAGGCGATCAGTTTACATATCGGGTTACCCTTAGAAGAAAATTTTTCTTCGTATTCGGTCATGATATTTCCTTCATTCATGGATGGATCATGGTGCAGGTCACGGGTGGAGGCATTAAGATGCCAGCGGTCGGAAGTTTCGATTTCCTCGAGAGAAAACGTAAACAGATCCTGATTGTCCGTTTTAAATTCCAGCCGTCCGTCGGCTGCAAGAAACTGGTCATAGCGGTCTAAAAATTCATGGGAAGTCAGTCGGCGTCTGGCATGGCGGTCCTTTGGCCACGGGTCGGAAAAATTCAGATAGATCCGGTCAACTTCTTCCGGTGCAAAAATTTCCGGAAGTTTTGCGGCGTCTTCACACAGAAAATGAACATTTGGAAGCTGCAGGGTATCCATTTTCTGGACTGCGCGCAGCAGTACACTGGTGTAACGTTCGATGCCGATATAATTGATTTCGGGATGTAACGCAGCAAGATCCATCAGAAATCTGCCTTTTCCCATGCCGATTTCGATATGGATCGGATGGTCATTTTCAAAAAACGCATGCCATTGTCCGCGGTGTTCTGCCGCATTCTGTATACAATATGGGCTGGCTGCCACAGCTTCATTGGCGCCCGGTATATTTCTTAGTCTCATAGTAATTTCTCCTTGGAAAAGATAAATTCAGTTTTGCTAACTGTAAGAATACTATTACTATATACAAATTTCGTCCGTTCGGCAAATAAAAATTGAACGATTATGGAAATAATGGTATTATAAATATAAGAAAATCAAGAATTGGGGAGCCTTATGAAAATAAAAAAATACACCCGTGTAACAGCATTTTTTCTTGCCGTATGCACGGTTTTACTCATGTTACCGTTGTCTGTGCGTGCAGATGAGTACTGGCCGGACGGGGTAAAAACGCAGTCCAAAAGTGCCATTGTGATGGAAGTCAATACCGGCACCGTTTTATATGAAAAGAAGAGTCACGAGAAACATTATCCGGCGAGTATCACAAAGATCATGACGGTTCTTCTGGCAATCGAAAACTGTGATATGGATGAGGTCGTTACGTTTTCTGCGGATGCGGTATTTAAAAATGAGGGAGATACTTCCCATATTGCCCGGAATCTTGGAGAAAAACTGACGATGGAGCAGTGTCTGTATGCGGTTATGCTGGAGTCTGCCAATGAATGTGCTTATGCGGTTGCGGAGCATGTGGGGCAGAAGCTGGGTGGTGATTACCGGACGTTTATTGACCTGATGAATAAGCGTGCAAAGGAACTGGGATGTACGGATACGCATTTCAATAACTGTAATGGTCTGCCGGATGAAGATCACTGGGTCAGCGCGTATGATATGGCACTGATTTCCGCAGAGGCATACAAAAACGAGACGTTCCGGATGATCGCAGGCAGTCCAAGCTATACACTTCCGAAGACCAATAAATGCAAGGCGGAATATCCGTGTCACAATCACCATAAAATGATCTACCCGTTTCGCGGGGACAGCTCTCATTTGTACAAATACTGTACTGGCGGAAAAACCGGCTACACGACAGTGGCGAATAATACTCTGGTGTCTTTTGCGGAGAAAGACGGAATTACTCTGGTGTGTGTGGTGATGGATGCGGCAACACCGGATCATTATACGGATACCAGAAAATTATTTGATTACTGCTTTGAAAATTTCCAGGCGCTGAATATTTCGGAAAACGATGCGGGTCTGGCAAAGGACAACGGAAAAAATTACGGGGTTTTGAACAACAGTGAACCTTATGTAAAGCTGGATGAGGATGCTTATATCATTATGCCAAAAGGAGCACAGTTTTCCGATGCATCCTATAAAAAGACAGAATCTGCAAAAGGAAAAAAGAAAGTTGCAAGGCTTGCATACACATATGCCGGTCATGAGGTCGGCAGTGTGGATATAGTAAAAACCGGAGCAAAGGTAAAAGATAATTATTACGTCAATACCGATAGCGGGCAGAAGAAAAATGAACGTGTCATACGGATCGATCCTGCATGGCTCATTGTTGCGGGAGTGGTTATTGTCGCAGCAGTGGTTCTGTTGTTTCTGGCAAAACGGGCATATGATAATTTTTATGTGATCCGTCATCAGAGAAAAACGAAAAAAAATGATAAAATGCGTTTTCGTGAGAAGAAACGAAAGAAATACAATCGCAGGAAGGACAGGTTTTTTTAAATCGTTCAAATAAAGCGAAAATGCTTGCGTATTTGCCGCAAACAGGTATAATTACAGTTGATGGATTTCATTTTAATAATGAAATTGGAGGTTACCATGTCACAATCTGTTACGATAAAAAGTAATAAATACGGAATTAATCTTGTCTTAGACCCGGAGATTGGGTTTGATGAGTTATTGAAGGATGTTGTCGAAAAGTTCAAAGCATCCAGTACATTTTTTAAAAATGCAAAACTGGCATTGTCCTTTGAAGGAAGAAAACTTTCGGAAGAGGAAGAACAGCAGATCATCTCAGCAATTGAAAGCAACACATCGATTGAAATCCTGTGTATCGTTGAAAATGGAACAAGACAGGAAGCTGTCATGAAAGAACAGGTCGAGGCGTTTTACGATGCCGTACAGCAGCAGTATGAGAATGCCGCAGCAGGAAACGGGCCGGAGCAGTTTTATCGTGGCACTTTAAGGTCGGGACAGGTGATTTCGAGTGAATCGAGTGTCACGATCATTGGCGATGTCAATCCGGGAGCCAAAATTATTTCCCAGGGAAACATTGTGATTCTTGGGGCATTAAAAGGTAACGCACAGGCAGGATGTATGGGTGATCGTAACTGCTTTATTTTTGCGCTGGATATGCAGCCGATTCAGATTCAGATTGGGGATCTGATCGCAAAGAGTCCGGACAAGCCGGAACCGAAACGTCGTACACTCCGCCGGTCAAAGACACCGGAAGTGGAAGCACAGATCGCCATTGCAAGAGATGGAAATATCTATATTGAGCCAATCACCAAAAATATATTAAATAACATTTAGGGACGTAGGAGGAATAAGTTTCATGAGCGAAGTAATCGTTATCACATCAGGAAAGGGTGGTGTAGGTAAGACCACAACCACAGCAAACATTGGTACAGGTCTTGCACAGTTAAACAAGAAAGTTGTAATGATTGATACCGATATCGGACTGCGTAACCTGGATGTGGTTATGGGTCTGGAAAATCGTATTGTATATAATCTGGTAGATGTTGTGGAAGGAAAATGCCGTATCCGTCAGGCACTGATTAAGGATAAGAGATATCCGGAATTATGTCTTCTTCCGTCTGCACAGACCAGAGATAAGGATGCAGTGACACCAGAGCAGATGGTTGCACTGATCAATGAACTTCGTGAAGAATTTGATTATATTTTACTGGATTGCCCGGCCGGTATCGAGCAGGGATTTAAAAATGCCGTAGCAGGTGCGGATCGTGCACTGGTTGTTACGACACCGGAAGTATCTGCGATCCGTGATGCGGATCGTATCGTAGGACTCCTTGAGGCAAACGAGATGAAACGGATCGATCTGATTGTAAACCGTCTGCGTGTGGATATGGTAAAACGCGGTGAGATGATGACGGTAGATGATGTAACAGATATCCTGGCTGTGAACCTGATCGGTGCCGTGCCGGATGATGAGCAGATCGTTATTTCCACAAACCGTGGTGAGCCACTGGTTGGAACCAACTGTCTGGCAGGAAAGGCATATTCCAATATCTGCCACCGTATTATGGGAGAAGAAGTTCCATTCCTGAATCTGAATGAGAAGCAGGGGGTATTGGAAAAATTAAAAGATATCTTTAAGAAGAATTAGAGGGGGTACTTATTGTGGGAATAATGGATTTATTTAAGAAAAAGACTTCCGGCAACGTCGCAAAAGACCGCCTGAAGCTGGTGCTGGTTTCTGACCGTGCCAACTGTTCTTCCGAGATGATGGAGATGATGAAGAATGACATTATTGAAGTGATCTCACGTTACATGGATATTGATGCGGAGGCGCTTGATGTAAAAATCACCGAGACAGAGTCCGATTCCAATAACGGAACGGTACCGGCACTTGTTGCTAATATTCCGATCCGTGATATGAAGCATCGTCCGGACCCGAGATAGAAATTACAGAGTACATAAGAAAATGCCCGGCAGGTTCCTACTTGCCGGGCGTTTTTACAACAGGGGTTTATATGATACGAACAATGTTCAGATCGGAATCAAGGAGAAGGACATCAGCTCTTGCACCAGGCGCAAGAGTGCCGATGGTATGTTCTAACCCGATACTTTTTGCCGGATTGTAGGTGGCAGCTTTGACAGCGACAGCAAGTGGAATGCCAAAATTTACTGCATTTTTCATACAGTCAAAAAGGTTTGTTGCTGAACCGGCAATAGTTCCGTCTTTTAAGGTGGCGAGCCGTCCCTTTTTCGTTACAGGTTGTCCTCCGAGTTCATATGTTCCATCGTCCATACCTGTGGCACGCATGGCATCACTGATCAATATCATGCGGTCTTCGCCAAACATACGAAAGGTATTCCGGATAACAGATGGGTGGATATGTATGCCGTCACAAATTATTTCGGCCATGGCATGTGGGCAGTCAGTGGCTGCACCGATAATACCTGGATTCCGGTGATGCAATGGTGGCATGGCATTAAATAAATGCGTGACATGACTGGCTCCCGCAGCAAAAGCGTTTTGGGCAATTTCATAGGATGCCGTGGAATGACCGAGGGAGATGGTCAGCTGGGAATGAAATTCCCGGATAAAAGCATCCGCGCCTGAAAGTTCCGGTGCAATCGTAATGATGCGGATTTTGTTATCGCATGCCTGGGAAAGACGTCGGAACATATCGATATCCGGTGCGCGAAGATAGCTTGCTTTTTGTGCACCTTTTTTTTCAGGAGAGAGAAATGGTCCTTCCATGTGGATTCCTGCGATAAAAGCATGGCTATTGTCATCTGGAATTTCGCGCGTCGATGCAAAGGCTGTCAGCAACTGGTTTTCCGGTAAAGTCATGGAGGTTGGACAAAAAGCTGTTACGCCGCAGGAACGAAGATATTTTGCAATTTTTAAAAGTCCTTCCGCGCTGCCGTCACTGAAATCACATCCCATAGCACCGTGAATATGGATATCGACAAGTCCTGGAATTACATACAGACCGGATGCATCAATAATGGTGTCATCTGTCGTATCAGCAGAATCCATTGCGATGCGATGGGTATCGCTATCAATATGCAAATCTTTTGTCAGGAAAGATCCGTTTTCTTCCCAGACAAGTCCGTTTTTTATAATCATAAGGAACTCCTTTACAAAAGCAATATATTAAATAAGATTTTTTTCAATGATACGTGATAGTGCAGCTTCATCGGCAACAATGGAAACATCATCGTGCAGCTGCAGTATGGATGCGGGCACCTGGGGAGTAATTGGACCAAACAGGGACTGATACAGGGCATCTGCTTTTCCTTCTCCATTTGCGATTAACAGGATATGTTTTGCCTCCATAATATTTTTGATTCCGGTTGTATATGCGTGAGTAGGAACTTCATCAATGGAATCAAAAAAACGGGCATTTGCCTGAATGGTTGTTTTTGTCAGTTCTACACAGTGGGTTTCTTTTGCAAATGTATCGGATGGTTCATTAAAGCCAATATGTCCATTGTTACCAATACCAAGAAGTTGTAAATCAATGCCGCCAAGCTGGTGGATAATGGAATTGTAACGGGTACATTCTTTATCAACATCTTCTTCCATACCATTTGGAATATAGGTATTTTCCGGTTTGATATTTACATGATCAAAAAGATTGTGACGCATGAAATAAGCGTAGCTTTCCGAATTGGATGCGTCAAGTCCTTTGTATTCATCCAGATTGATGCTGTGGATCTGCGAGAAATCCAGATCCCCTTTTTTATACCAATTGATGAGCTGTTTATAAGTTCCAATTGGCGAGGAACCTGTGGCGAGACCAAGTACTGATTCTGGTTTCAAAATCATCTGTGCGGAGATAATATTTGCTGCCTTGCGGCTCATTTCATCATAATTTTTTGTTTTGTAGATTCTCATAAATGTCCTCCTTGTTATGGTTCTCGTTTATTTGAGAATGATTATAGAATTAAAAAGCCAAAAAAGCTATATCTTTGAAGAAAACGGAAAGAACTATCAAAAAATGGAGTGAAAACACAAATATAAGGAAGTATAGGAACTGTTGCGGAAACTACTTTCAGAAATTATGACTAAAGATTGTATTTTATAGGCAGATTCGCTATAATTGCATGTAAAAATAAAATAAAAAAGGCAGGCATAAGTGGAGAAAATGGTATGGTGGGAACAAGTGAGAATATTGGGAATTACAAACAAAGAACCGTCAGGGTTACACCTTTGCTGGTCTGCATCTGGGATTGCATTTGTAACGGCAGCAAGCGTTGTTACCGTGGAAATGGCGGCACAGAGCATTGCACCACAGGAAGATGCATTTATTGGGGTTTTTATAAATGACGAAAAGCAGTTCCGGCAAAAAATCCGGGCAGTGCCGGGAAAGAGAAAATATATAATTTACCAGCAGGAAGCAGCCGAAACCATCAGGATCCGATTGGTGAAACTGACGGAAGAACAATATGGCAATGTGTGGATCACAAATCTTATTACGGATGCCCCGGTTACAAGAGATGCAATTCCATCCCGCCATTTGCTTTTCATAGGAGATTCGCTTACCGCTGGATATGGAGTGGATGGAATAAATGGGATTAGCACATTCCGGACAGCGGATGAAGATGTGACTAAAACTTATGCATATCAGGCAGCAGAGATGCTTCATGCAGACAGCAGGATTGTTGCATATAGTGGGAATGGGGTATTATCCCGCTGGATTGCCCCGGAGCAGGATACACCTTATACGAAAAACATTCTTCCCGAAATTTTTCCCTATATACAAAACGAAGTTCCGGATCTGATCGTGTGTAATCTGGGGACGAATGATGCAAGTTATGTGAGGCAGATTCCTTCCCGCGAGCGTGCGTTTGTGGAAAAATATACGGATTTTATACAGCAGCTGAAGAAGGTTTTTGCTGATGCGAAAATGCTTCTGCTTTATGGTCTGATGGAACAGACATTATGTGAAAAAGTACAGGAAACCGCGCAGCGATGTGGCACAGAGTTTCTGAAGCTTCCGTTGCAGAATCCGGTCAATGGCATGGGAACAGATGGGCATCCGGGTGTCAGGACACAGCAGGAAATTGCGTTATATGTGGAAAGATATATGGAACAGATGATGATGTGGAGAACAGATGAACGATGATTATATGATCTCATTTCAAAATGAGACAAAACAGACAATAGAAGCATCCTATAAAAAAATGACAGCGGTTGAACGCAGTGTGGCAGATTTTTTTATTGGTAATAAAGATGATATGGATTTTTCTTCTAAAAATATATCCCGTGTGCTGTATGTATCTGAGGCTACTTTGTCAAGGTTTTCCCAGAAGTGCGGATATAAAGGATATCGGGAATTTATTTTTTCTTATGAAAGAGACTTAAAATTTGAACAAAAAAGCGAGGGAACAGAAAAGGATGTCGGATTGTTTGCGCGTCGCGTACAAAATTCGTACCAGAAACTGTTACAGGAAAATTTTCGGATTCTTGATGAGGAGCAGGTCCGGCGGGTGGCGGGAATGCTTAACATCAGTAAACGTGTACTGATTTTTGGAATCGGAAATTCCGGTTATGCAGCGGAAGAATTCCAGCTGCGTTTCATGCGTATCGGGATGGATGTTAATGCAGTTACAGATTCCCATATGATGAAGATAGGTGCAGCACTGGCGGGGGAGGAAACACTTGTGATTGCCATTACGTTAAGTGGGGAGACGGCAGAAGTGTTAGAAAGTATTCGGATCGCCAAAAGCAGAGGTGCAAGTATTATATGCATGACAGCAGTTTCCGGGTCATCCGTTGCAAAGGAATCGCAGGAAGTAATTCAGGTAGCAGCATTAAAAAATCTGGATACAGGAACAAAAATTTCACCGCAATTTTCGATTTTAGCAATTATGGATGTTTTATACTCTTATTATTTTGCAAATGATTCTTACTTTAAAACACAAAAATATAAGGCAACCCTGTCTGCTATTCGTGCAAAAGGGGAACACACGGAGGATAAAGATGAATAAAAAAAAGTATATTGGAATTGATATTGGAGGAACGGCAGTAAAGATTGGAAGTGTAGATGAAGATGGCACGATTCATGCAACAGAAACTTATGCCGTAAATTTTGATGGATATGAAACACCTATTTTGCAGACGGTAGTGAAGAGCTGCCATAATTTTTTGGAAAAATATCGTGAGAATGCTTCTGAATATGCAGGAATCGGGGTGTCAGCAACGGGAGCAATCTCTACAAAAAAAGGAGTGGTCGAAGGAACCGCAGGACATATTAAAAACTGGATCAACAGCCCGATTCGACAGGTGATGGAGCAGGAATTCCATATTCCGACAGAAGTGCTTAATGATGCGAATGCAGCGGCTCTTGGGGAAGCGTGGATTGGTGCTGCAAAGGGCAAAAAAGATGTTGTCGTTGTCACGATTGGAACAGGTGTAGGTGGCGGCATTCTCATGAATGGAAAGATTTTGCTCGGAACAAGTGGATTTGCGGGTGAACTTGGACATATTCCGGTGCAGTATGAAGGGGAAATGTGCACTTGCGGAAATCGGGGATGTCTTGAGCATTATGGATCGACTTCAGCACTGGTACGAAAAGTCCGTTGGGCAATACAGGAAGGTGCGATTGCAGGGGCAGCAGATACACCAGTTGATGGACGATGGATTTTTGCACAGGCAGCGACAGGAAATGTGGTGGTGCAGAAAATCCTGCAGGAATGGATAGAGGTGATTGCTTCAGCGCTTGTTGGATTTGTGCATATGTTTAATCCAGAGCAGATATTAATTGGCGGAGGAGTTTCTGCACAGGAAGATCTTTTTATTGCTCCTGTCAGATCATATGTGATGAAACATGTGATGCCAAATTTTGCAAAAGATCTTGAAATCTGTGCAGCTGCATTGAAGAATGAGGCAGGTATGGTAGGAGCCGTATATTATTGCATACAGCAGGAAAGAGAGTGTGATTGTTGAAAGTAGTTTCCGTGGATGGGAAGATGCCCGGATTGTACTTTCAGAAAGGGGCGATTTTGTTGTATTGGGAAAAAACAGTTGCTATAATACAAAAAAACAGAAAGGGGGAATAAGGATATGAGAGTTTATCTGTGTGATTGTGAAGAAAATGTAAAGAAAATGCTTACAGAAGCGATAGAGCTACAGCCATATTTTGATGTTGATCATGGAGTGGCATTAGAGATTCAAAAACAGCAGGAGAACGGCTATCAGATCACATTTGAATCAGAAAAGTGTCGGATTGCCTATCATACATTTCCACAGTTATGCAGAGCATTGTTGTATGTGATCGCAGCAGAGAAAAAGACGGATGTGACAGAATGTTGTGCGTTTGATGAATTTGGTATGATGTTTGATGTTTCACGAAACGCAGTGCTTCGTATGAAAACAATTAAAACATTGATCCGTATGGCTGCCTATCTGGGGTATGGTTTTGTTGGTCTTTATATGGAAGATACCATACAGGTAGAAGAAGAACCGTATTTTGGATATATGCGTGGAGCACTGACATGTGAGGAATTGAAAGAGGCAGATGCTTATGCAGAAATATTTGGTATCGAACTCCGCCCATTTATTCAGACACTTGCACATCTTAATCAGATTGTAAGATATGAAGAATATCAAAAGATCATAGATACAGATGACATTCTGCTTGCGGAAGATCCAAGGACAAAGACATTGCTTGAACATCTGATTCGTACCGTTTCGAAGAATTTTTCTTCAAAAAAAATTAATATCGGCATGGACGAAGCACATATGGTTGGTTTAGGTAAATATCTGGATCAGCACGGATACCGGAATCGTCAGGAAATTATGCAGAGACATCTCGAGATGGTGCTTTCCATTTGCAAACAATATGGATTTACGGTACAGATGTGGAGTGATATGTTTTTCCGTCTGGCTTTTCATGGTGCGTATTATGAAAATGATGTAGAAAAACTCAGGGGTATACATATACCGCAGGAAGTGGAAATTGGATATTGGGATTATTATTCCACAGACGAAGCACATTACGATGAGATGATCCGTCGGCATAAACAGCTGACAGAGAGAACCGCATTTGTTGGGGGTGCATGGAAGTGGACCGGTTTTATTCCGCACAACCGCTATAGTATACAGGCGGGAAAGGCCGCGCTTGCTGCGTGTAAAAAGAACAGGGTTGATTCTGTGACAATTACCTGCTGGGGAGATGACGGGGCAGAAGCCAGTGCTTTTAGTGTTCTTCCTACATTTTTCGCAGATGCACAGATCGCCTATGGAAGCAGGATGAGTGAGAATGCTTTCCGGTTATTGACTGGATATCAGTTACAGGAATTTTTGAGACTGGATGATGTGAATCCATATATAGAGGATGGATCAACACATAATAATGCAAGCAAATATCTGCTTTACAATGATCCGCTGATCGGAACATTTGATTCTGTTATCCGGAAAGATACAGCAGAAAAATTCGGAAAAACAGCAGAATTTCTGGGAGAACTACCGAAGGAAAGCCCGTTTTTCTATTTGATGGAAACTGCCAGAAATTTGTGCCTTGTGTTGGAGAAAAAAGCAGATCTTGGAAAGAAAATCCGATTGGCGTATAGCCAGGAAGACAAGGATGCATTATATGAGATTGCCAATACGCAAATTCCGGTGCTATTGCAGAGACTGCAGAATTTTTATCAAAGTTTTCGAACACAGTGGAATCTTGAAAACAAAAGTTTTGGATTTGAAGTACAGACGGTACGGATTGGTGGACTATTGCAGAGACTCAAAGATGTACAGGAAATTTTAAATGCATATTTGAGGGAAGAGATTTCCGTGATTGCAGAACTCAATGAACCACAGAAAGCATTTCATTATTTTGAGCAAAATGAGATCAGAAGTTTGAATTATAACTTGTGGACGGATATTGTTTCACCATCAAAAATATAAGGGAGGAAAAAGTATGAAGAAAAAATTATTAAGTGTAGTGTTATGTGCAGCAATGGCTGTTTCCATGCTGGTTGGATGTGGAAATGGCGGAAAGCAGAGTGCAGATGCAGACAAGTCATCGTCAAAAAATGTAACTCTGGATTTCTGGACCATTGACTTAAAGGCTACATTTGGAGACTTTTTTAATGATTTGATTAGTAAATACGAAGAAGAAAACAAAGGGGTAAAAATCAACTGGACAGATATTCCTTATGCGGATGTACAGTCTAAACTGGTAGCAGCAGTTGCTGGTGGTACAGCCCCGGATGTTGTTAATTTAAATACACAGATGACATTAACACTGGCAGGACAGGGAGCCCTGACAGATTTAAATAAAGAAGCAACAGAAGATCAGAAGAGTATTTATATCAAGGATCTTTGGGATTCTGCAAAGATAGGTGATTCTGTTTATGCTTTTCCTTGGTATGCATCTCCGGATATTATGTTTTATAATCAGGATCTGTTTGAGAAGGCAGGCATGGAGGTGCCGAAAACTTTTGATGAGGCATTAAAGATGTCCAAAGAGTTCTATGAAAAAACAGGGGCTTACCTGTTCCAGCCGGATGAATTTTTTAACATTCTGTTTGAAGAAAACATAGATATATTAAGTTCAGATGGAACTGCAGCTGCGTTTAATACACAGGAAACTGCAGATCTGTTAAAAGAGTATAAGCAGTATACGGATCAGGGTGTGATTCCGAAGAATAATTGGGGAAGCTGGGATGAATCACTGAAACTGTTTGAGTCCGGCAAACTGGCTATCGTAAGTTCTTCCGGATCTTCTCTTTCACGTATCAAGGATGAGGCACCGGATATTTACAAGACAATTGCTGTTTCCAAGCCACTGACAGGTGCTACCGGTCTGAGCCGTAATCCGTTGATGAATCTGGTTGTTCCGTCAAAGAGCGAGAATCAGAAGGAAGCCATCAAGTTTGCAAATTATATCACAAATGATGAAAATCAGCTGGCATTCTGTAAGAAGGTATCTATTTTCCCTTCTACAACAAAGGCAAGTCAGGATTCTTACTTTACCTCTGATACAGAAACACTGGAGGGACAGGCAAGTGCTATGTCAGCAGAAGCAAGCCAGACTTCAAAAGATTTCTCACTTGGTGTTGCCAATCAGTCGAACATTCAGGATGCAGTTAATAAAGTTTATCAGGCATGCATTGTAAATGGTGATGATATCCAAAAATCACTGGATCAGGGTGAAGCGGATGTAAATAAGCTGTTAAAGCAGTAATAAAATAGGAAAATATTCCCCGGCTTTGTCCGGGGAATTGTTTCCAGAAGGGAGATTCCATGGTGCAGAAAGCAGGAAAAATGAGCAGGAGAAAGATGAGAGAGGGCTTAAAAGCCTATGCGTTTATGGCACCTGCATTGGTCATTTTAATTTTGTTTACGATTATTCCGATTATTGGAAGTCTGGTTTTAATGTTTTTTGATTACTCGGTTTTGGGACAGACGAAATTTGTCGGTTTTGGAAATTTTATACAGGCATTTCATGATCGTGAATTCATTATTTCCATGAAAAACTCTATTATATTCGTGGTGATTGTACCGGTTATACAGATATTATCCATTTTACTGGCACTTCTGGTCAATCAGAAGTTACCGGGAATTAATGTCTTCCGTACATTATTTTATATTCCGGTTGTAACTTCCATGGTTGCGGTTTCTATTATGTGGGGATTTATTTTCGATACACATGGAATTATCAATACCATGCTGTCCGACTGGGGCTGGATCAAACAGCCGCTTGGTTTTCTGAACAGCAAATATGCGGCAATGCCGTGTCTGATGTTTATTACTGTCTGGCAGGGACTCGGATATTATATGATGATGTATCTTGCAGGATTACAGGGAATTCCACAGGAATTAACAGAAGCGGCACAGATTGATGGAGCAAACATTCTCCAGACAATCTTTAAAATTAAAATTCCTCTTTTGAAACCATATGTCTGGCTGTGTTCATTAAATTCTGTCATTTCTGCAATTGGTGTCTTTGATGTTGTATTTGTTTTAACAAAAGGCGGACCAAATAATGCGACAACGGTTATTAACTACTATTCTTATACCAAAGCATTTGGGGATTTTCAGTTTGGGTATGCAGCAGCAATCGGTGCAATTCAGGGAATTCTTACAACAATGCTTAGCATTATCGTATTTGTTTATGGAAAACGGGGAGGTATGACGAACAATGAGTAATGAAGCTGTACGTATAAAAAAAAGAAACGATATTGCCAGCCGGATCTCTACCTACCTTGTGCTTGCACTGGTGGCAATTCTGTGTGCAGGTCCATTTATCTGGCTGGTGTTATCATCTTTGAGGACTGGCGCAAATATTTATGATTTGCATTTTTCATTGAAAA
>ERZ837590.375-NODE-375-length-39149-cov-8.929529_pt1 | contig 39149 bp, 41 predicted proteins | sample MGYA00519573_ERZ837590 | MGnify/ENA primary metagenome ERZ837590 (study PRJEB31850, sample SAMEA3708820) | human gut metagenome | biome: human gut; feature: human-associated habitat; material: faeces | place: China | collected 2014 ... | reverse complement strand
CTACACCTCTCAGATGGTCCGTACCATTAAGTACTTCGCTGAGAACTGCTAATCATAGCTCTACGCTCAAAAGTGCTTAAGGTGCCGTGCTGAATAACAGCTGATACCGGCTTCGCTGGTACGAATATGCTGTGATTGGCATGACAACAGGATATTGAGTTCAACACCCTTCCTTTTGCGGGTTTCCGTGAGAGGAGGGGTGTTTTTTGCTGAAAAAAGCAATGGAACAAGTTTCTTTCCAAAATGAATATGTTGCAACAAAAAGACGGAATAAAGTACGGAAATCTTAGCCATGAAGCAGGCAATGATACAGCTGAAAAGTATTGTATCCCAAAGGAAAAAATGGTAAAATGTTTTTAGTGTCGATAAATACATTTACGAAATTGATATTGATGATTCTGGAAATAAAATGTCAATGAATTGCGGCGTAAATCAGTCAAAAACCTGGGCGTAAATGCGTCCGGGCTTTTTGTGATATAAAGGAAACCGGGCCGGAGTTTGGCACGGTATGGGGATGAGATCCCTAAATGGGGAAAGCGACGGGAAAGGAAAAATGAAAGAGAAATTGAGGCTTGCTGTTTTTGGCCACAAAAGGTGGTCGAGAGAGGGCGGAGTAGAGATCGTTGTCAAAGAGCTCTGCACCCGAATGGCACAGAATGGTTGTGACGTGACCTGCTACAATAGAGCAGGCCATCATGTGAGTGGTGCAGAGTACGATGATGCCAGTAAAATTGAATACGCTGGAATCTGCCAGAAATATGTTCCGACCATTCAGCGGAGAGGGGATGGAGATATAATACGCGGCTGTCATAATAGGGACAAGGGTACGGCAGAGAATGAAAGGCTCCGCAACCTGAAGTTCATATTTTCTTACCCGGAGAATGGACAGAACATTTTTCTGGACGGCTGGAAAGCTGCCCAGAAAGAAATCTCGACCAAGAGGGCGGGGTGACAGCCAGCGGACAGGTGGAAGAACCTATCCGCTCTTTGTGTTGGCTGGAATGACCCAAAAATCGAATGTATGAGAAGTGGATGTTGTTACGAGTAAAGGGGAGTGTGAAATAATACGCGGCTGTCATAATAGGGACAAGGGTACGGCAGAGAATGAAAGGCTCCGCGACTCGAAGTTCATATTTTCTTACCCGAAGAATGAACGACTGATCCTTCTGAACGGCAGAAATGCCGCACAGGAAGAAATCTCGACCATGAGGGTGGGGTGACAGCCAGCGGACAGGTGCACGAGCCTATCCGCTCTTTGTGTTGGCCGAGATGTTAATGAAAAAATTGAGTGGGATTGTGGGAAAGATTTATGAGCAAGAAACTTGCGATTGCGATGTTCGGACAGAAGCGATTATCGAGAGAAGGCGGAGTAGAAATCGTTGTCAAAGAGCTCTGCACCCGAATGGCACAGAATGGCTGTGACGTGACTTGCTACAACAGAGCAGGCCATCATGTGAGTGGTGCAGAATATGACGATGCTGGTAAAACGGAGTACGAGGGAATCCGTCAGAAGTCTGTTCCGACCATTGAACGGCGCGGACTTGCAGCGGTAAGTTCATCTTTTTTTGCGGCTCTTTACAGTGCGTTTGGAAAATACGATGTGGTACATATTCATGCTGAGGGACCAGCTTTTTTCTGCTGGCTTCCGAAATTGTTTGGGAAGCGTGTTGTCGTTACCATTCATGGCATCGACTGGCAGCGCGAGAAATGGCAATCAGGACTTGGCTCTAAGTTTATCCACCAAGGCGAAAAAAATGCTGTGAAATATGCGGACGAGGTCATTGTTCTGAGCAAAGGCGTGCAGGACTATTTCAAGGAAACCTATGATAGAGAAACTCACTTTATCCCCAATGGTGTGAATAGACCGCAGATTCGGGAAGCAAAGCTGATCACAGATCATTTTGGACTGGAAAAAGATTCCTATATATTGTTCCTCGGTCGTCTGGTGCCGGAAAAGGGGATTCGATATCTGGTTGAGGCCTTCAAGAATGTCAAGACGGATAAAAAGCTGGTTATCGCAGGCGGCTCTAGTGATACGGATTCCTTTATGGAGGAATTGAAAGAACTGGCGAAGGGTGACGATCGGATTCTCTTTACTGGATTTGTGCAGGGAGCAATGCTGGATGAACTATACAGCAACGCTTACATCTACACGCTGCCGTCTGATTTGGAAGGAATGCCGCTAAGTCTACTGGAAGCAATGAGCTACGGCAACTGCTGTTTGGTTTCGGATATTCCGGAGTGCGCAGAGGTTGTGGAAGATAAGGCATTGATTTTCAAAAAGTCGGATGTAGAGGACTTGCGAGAAAAATTGCAAGATGCCTGTGACCATCCTGAAATGGTTATGAAAATGAAGAATCAAGCAGCCGACTTTATCTGCGAGAAATATAACTGGGATGAAGTTGTAAAGAAAACGATGGAACTGTACAGGAGATAATAATAGATGAGAGTATTGATAATAAATAAGTTTCTATATCCAAACGGTGGATCAGAAACCTACATATTTAAGCTGGGTGAGGCGCTAGAGCAGCACGGACATGAGGTTCAGTACTTCGGTATGGAGCATGAAGGCCGCTGCGTGGGCAACCGGGTCAATGCTTATACATCTGGTATGGACTTCCACGGCGGCAGCAAACTGAGCAAGCTGACTTACCCCATCAAAACTATCTACAGCAAGGAAGCAAGAGTGCAGCTGCGGAAAGTTCTGGATGACTTCAAGCCGGACGTCTGTCACCTGAACAATTTCAACTACCAGCTGACACCTTCCATCATTCTGGAAATCGTGAAGTGGCGCAAGGAGACCGGAAGGGATTGTAAGATCATCTTCACGGCACATGACTACCAGTTGGTTTGCCCGAACCATATGCTGAATAATCCGAACACTCACCAGAACTGTGAGAAGTGCCTCGGCGGCCATTTCGTGAATTGCATGAAAGGCAAGTGCATCCACGGCTCCACGGCGAAATCTGCCATCGGCATGATGGAAGCAGAGTTCTGGAAGTGGAAGGGTACCTACAAGTACATTGATACCATGATCTGCTGCTCGGAGTTCATGAAGAGCAAGATGGACAGCAATCCGCAGTTTGCGACCAAGACTGTGGCGATGCACAACTTCATCGACAAGGTTGAGTGGAAAGAGACGCCGAAGAAGGATTACGTCCTCTACTTTGGCCGCTTCTCTGAGGAGAAGGGCATCGGCACGCTCATCAAGGTCTGTAAGGAACTGCCGGATGTGCAGTTCATCTTCGCCGGTACTGGCCCGCTGGAAGAGACAGTAAATGGTATTAAGAACATCAAGAACGTTGGCTTCCAGAAAGGCGAGGCACTGGAGAAGCTGATCCGTGAGGCACGGTTCTCCATTTACCCTTCTGAGTGGTACGAGAACTGCCCGTTCTCTGTGATGGAATCCCAGATGTACGGCACGCCGGTGCTGGGTGCAAACATCGGCGGCATCCCGGAACTGATTCAGGTTGGCAAGACCGGCGAGCTGTTCGAGAGCGGTAATGCCGAAGATCTGAAGAAGAAGATCGAGAAGCTCTGGGGTGATAAAAAGCTGTGTGAACAGTATAGCAAGAACTGTAAGGACATCAGCTTCGATACCATCGATGAGTATTACGAGAAAATTATGAAAGTTTATAGATAAAAAAGAGAGATAGGGGTATTAGAAAATGGATAACAATAACGAAAAGAAACTGAATGGTACGGTCATCGTCACTTATCGCTGCAACGCTCGTTGCTCCATGTGTAACCGTTATAAAGCACCTTCCAAGCCGGAAGAGGAAATCAGCATCGAAACCATCAAGAAACTGCCGAAGATGTACTTTACCAACATCACCGGTGGTGAGCCGTTCATCCGTACCGACCTGAAGGATATCGTGCGTGAACTGTACAAGAAGTCTGACCGTATCGTTATTTCCACGAACGGTTTCTTCACAGATCGTATCGTTGATTTGTGTAAGGAGTTCCCTCAGATCGGTATTCGTATCTCTATCGAGGGTCTGGAGCAGACCAACAATGAGATTCGTGGCCTGCAGAACGGCTACCAGCGTGGTTACGGCACACTGAAGAAGCTGCGTGAAATGGGCATGAAGGATGTCGGTTTTGGTATGACCGTTCAGGACAAGAATGCTCCTGACCTCGTACCTCTGTACAAGATTTCCAACGAGATGGGCATGGAGTTTGCAACGGCTTCTCTGCACAACAGCTTCTATTTTGTCGAAGCTAAGAACATCATCCGTGATCGTCCGATGGTTGCAAAGAACTTCGAGAATCTGGTCAACGAACTGCTCCGCAGCAACAGCCCGAAGAAGTGGTTCCGTGCCTACTTCAATCATGGCCTGATCAACTACATCTATGGTCAGAAGCGTCTGCTGCCTTGCGACATGAGTTTCGACACCTTCTTCATCGATCCGTATGGCGATGTTATGCCTTGCAATGGTACCAAGGATAAAGAGGTCATGGGCAACCTTAATAACCAGACTTGGGACGAACTGTGGAACAGCCCGGAAGCAGAGAAGGTTCGTGCAAAGGTTCGTTGCTGCGACCGTGACTGTTGGATGATCGGTTCTGTTTCCCCGGCTATGCACAAGTACATCTGGAAGCCTGTTACTTGGGTTCTGGTTCATAAGTTCAAGGCTCTGTTCACCAAGCATCCGTACAGCATGTATGAGCTGAAGATCTGCCGTGACTACCGTGATGGCAAAGTCACTAAAGAGGACCTGGACAAGTGCAGCACTTGCGATATGAACTGTGTAATCAACAACGGTCTGAGTGAAGCTTCTAAGGAGCAGCTGAAGTATAAGACCGGTGAGGAAATTGTGGATGCAGATATTGCACAGCAGATGAAAGATTGAATGGGTGAATGATGAAACGACAGTTAAGTATTGTAGTGCCCGTCTATAACGTTGAGAAGCATTTGCAGCGATGCATTGAATCACTTTTGAAGCAAAAAGTGGATAATTATGAAATCATTTTAGTAGATGATGGCTCGTCTGATAGCAGCCCCGCTATGTGCGATGAGTACGCGCAAAAATATGCACATATTAAAGTACTGCACAAGACGAATGGGGGGCTGGGCTTTGCCCGAAACAGTGGAATTGCTATGGCAGAAGGAAAATACATAGCCTTTGTTGACTCAGATGATGCGGTTTCTCAGGACTTCTTTTCAGAACTTTTAGATGCGGCACGGAAAGCCAATGCAGATATCTGCATTGGCGGAATGACAGACATGTATGAAACGCAACAAAAAGCAAGTCCTCACCTCTTTGCAGGAAAAATATTTCTTGGACGGGATATTCAGAACGAGTTACTTCCAAGTATGTTGGGGTATGACAAATATGGCGCAAATTATGCAGGAATGTCTGTGTGCAAAGGTATCTATTCACTGAAAATTATTGCAGATAATAATATTCAATTTCACTCGGAGCGAGAATATATTTCCGAAGATGCAATTTTTGACATTGACTTTTTGAGTTGCTGTAATACGGCTGCAATTATTGATTCTGTGGGGTATCACTACTATCACAATGCCGGGACACTGACGACAAAATATAGACCAGAAAGATTTGAGCAAATAAAAAAGCTTTACCTATATGAAAAGCATCTGGTGCAAAACCGAAAATATAACGTAGAACTGTGTGAGCGTATTACAAGTATGTTTTTGGCAAATTTGCGCGTAACCATTATGCAAGAGGTGGCTTACAGGAGAAATTTTCACAGTTCAAGAACTTCCATAAAAAATATGATTTGCGATGAATGTGTACAAACAGCCATTAAGGCATATGATTACTCTAAAATGCCGCCCAAACAAAAGCTGTTCTGCGAGGCAATCAGTAATAAAAATACAATGTTAGTTTATGCGATGGCTTCACTTCAGAACCACAGAAAAAGAAAAGAATTGTTCTGAGACTAGTTTATAGGAGTATTGCAAAGACAGAATGACAATAAAAATAAACGTAAAAGAATTATTATTTGAATCAACAGTTGTTTTGATGTGTGGATTCAAATTTATAACATTCCCCTTTTTTGCAAAGTTTGGACTTGCTTTGCTGTGGATAATATATGCCTTGTCAGTGACTGGCATGGGAAGCAATAAAGTGGCAACGCAAACTTCAAGGCTGGTTTTTGTGCCCTACATAATAATGTTCGTTATATTTCCATTGCAGGTTCTGGCTAATCCGGTGAGTGGAATTTCATTTGTTTCATCTGTTTCCAGAATGGTAAGTCAAATGCTTCAAGCTTGCTTGACAATCGGCTTCGCTTATGCCGGATTCCGGCTGTTTGGCATAGATAGCACGAGAATTTTTTTTCGAGGATTAGTGGTAAATAATATCATCGGCGTCATTTGGGCTATTGCTAAATTTGGAATTGGACAGTTTGTAATGTTTGTTTCTAATCCTTTTGCCGATGTTTGGAATACATGGGTGGCAGGTGGACGGATTTCAAATGCGCTTGAACTCCATGAAGTTACATTTACGTTGGGGCTTTTCTTTATTTCCTTCTTTTATTCTTTCTATCAAAATCGAAAACGGAGAGAAATAAGAAAAACATATTGCGTATATCTGATCATATGTGCTGTGCTTCTGTATCTTGGTTTTAAGCGAATACAGTTCATAGGATTGGTTTTAATGCTTGCAATATATATTGTGATTAAGCGTAGAAATAAGGTGCGAAGTATTCAATTCTTTGATGGTGTGGTTTGGCTTGGAACAACACTTTTTATGTATGTTTATTTGGAGGTTATTTCTACTGATATAATTGCAAGACTTGCGGCACAATATGGAATCAATTTTATGTCAAGATTGGGATGGTTTGAAAAATTGACCCAATATTTTTCGGTTACCCCTTTTTATTTTGGTAGAGGGTGGGGAACGGTTTCTCTGATTGCCGATATGTTGAAGCAGGGTGTGCATAATGACATTATGAGAAACTATATCGACTTTGGATTCTTGGGCTTTCTCGCTTGGATTTCCTATTATCTGGCATATATCCCATATAAACTTGGTCACAAAAGTACAGAAACAGTAAAGCTATATTTGCTATTGATTGTATATATCATGATAACTTACATGACAGACAATACATTTACTTATATGATATTTCAAGCATCGTTTATAGTTATTGTCATGGCTGAATTGGAAAAGAGCGCCCGGGAGCAAATAAATGAGTAGAGAAAAAAACTTAATAAAGAATACCGGAATTTTGGCGATAGGACAATTAAGCTCGAAGCTGTTTACATTCCTGCTTCTGCCTGTTTATACATCTCTGCTGCTCCCGGAAGATTATGGTGTGGTAGATGTTCTGCAAACCGTGATTAACCTTGTTTTGTATGTTGCAACACTGCAAATTGAGTCTGCAATATTTAGGTTCCTTATTGATAACCGCGACAATACGGAAATAAAAAAAGAATATATCTCTACGGGGCTTTTTATTGTGGTTTCTATGACAGGAATCACTACGCTGATTGTATTGTTGGTAAATAGATATTACAACGTTCCTTATTTGAGCCTGTTTCTGCTTTCACTATGGGCACTAGCGTTTTATTTCTTTTTATCCAATTTGGCACGCGGTCTGGGGAAAAATACAGATTATTCGATAGCAAGTTTTATTGTAACATTATCTTCCTTGATTATTAATATCGTTTTTATTGTCAGCCTAGGAAAAGGTGCTTCATCAATTCTCTTGGCCTTAGCTGGATCTCAAGTATTTGGCAGCCTATATTTGGTATTTCGCCTTAAAGTATGGCGGTTGGTTTCCTTCCACGCATTTAGAAAAGCGAAAATGCAAGAGATGCTTGCATACTCTGTGCCACTGATTCCGAATGCTATCTCATGGTGGATTGCCAATACTTCAGACCGAATTTTGATTCTCATGTTTCTTGGCTCTGCGGCCAATGGTATTTATGCGGCGGCAAATAAAATTCCTACAATTTATACAACGCTTTTTTCTGTATTCAACCTTGCATGGTCTGAATCTGTTTCCCTTTCTATGAAAGATAAGGATCATCAGCAGTACATCAATGCAATGCTGAACAGAAGCTACAAATTTTTTTCATTTTTGAACTTGGGAATCATTATTTGTATGAGCTTTATGTTTGATCTTCTAGTGGGAGAAAACTATGCGCAAGCATATAGTCAAATTTACATTTTGCTTGTAGCAATTTTTGCAAATTCTATGTGTTCCTTGCTGGGTGGTGTTTTAACAGGATTAAAAGACTCTAAAGCTACCGGGTGGACAACGGCCGTAGGTGCAGCTGTAAATTTCCTTATCAATCTTTGCCTGATTCAAAAGATTGGACTATATGCAGCATCAATCTCAACGCTTGTTTCTTATTGCGTTATATTCTTGTGTCGATATAAAGTCGTTTGCAAATCCATTAAAGTGCGTTTTTCACTGAACTATTCTGTGCAGTTAGCAATAATACTTGCACTTGTTTCAACGGCTTATTTCTTAAGAAACATCATGCTGAGCATGATTGTATTGTTTGTATTGGTTGTATGGGGTTGTTGGCAAAATCAAGAAATTATTCGCGGATTTTTATTGATTCTACAGAAAAAGGATAATAAAAATGAAGATTAAAAAGATACTTAAAAAGCTAATCTACGGTCACAAAGCAGATTCTTCAACCTATGTGTTATGGCTAAAAAGTAAGGGTATGAGAATTGGAGAAAATGTAACTATTTATGCTCCTACAAAATGCAGCATTGATGAAACGCGTCCTTTTATGATTGAAATAGGAGACAACGTTGAAATAACAGAAGGCGTTACAATTCTTACGCACGGCTATGATTGGTCTGTGTTTAAACATTATAGCGGCGACTGCATGGGAAGCTGTAGTGAAGTGACGATTGGTAATAATGTGTTTATCGGTATGAACACAACAATTCTTAAAGGCAGCACGATAGGCAACAACTGTATTATTGGTGCTAACAGTCTACTGACGGGGGGGATATATCCTGATAACAGTGTTATTGTTGGCTCCCCTGCTAGGGTAATGTGCGACTTGAATACCTACTATAAGAAAAGAGCCGCAGCACAACTATGTGAAGCGAAAGAACTATATAAAAACTATAAGAAGTCATATGATTCAGAACCTCCAAAAGAAATATTTAGAGAATTCTTTTGGCTTTTTGAAGATAGAAATGCAGAACTTATCCCATGCTTTCAGGATGTTCTAAAATTGGGGGGGGAATACGAGAAAGCAGACAGAAGATTTCATTCTACAAACCCTCAGTTTGACAACTATGAAGATTTTTTGAATTGGTGCAGAAAGAAAGATTGAAGTTATGAAAATGACAGAATTGAAAAGAAGAGCGAAAAAGCTAAAGCATCTTTACGCGATTTATTATAAATTGATTGGCCAGAAAAGAGAGCGGCAAGAAGTAGAGAACAAGAAAAGAGAACTGCAGGAAAACGGTGGGAACGTTCTTGTAAAGGTTGATGAAGCATTAAAGAATACAGGCATTACATATTTTGCTGATTTCGGAACATTGCTTGGATTGGTTCGAGACAATGCCTTTATGAAATGGGATTCGGATATGGATTTTGGCGTTCTTTCTGATGACCAAAAAAATGAGGCTGATATGTGGAACGCTTTGGAAAATGCGTTAAAGAATGTTGGCCTCAGAAAGAAGAAAACTTGTACTTATGATGGAAGAATCATTGAGCAAACCTATAGCAGCGGTGTTTTGACGATAGATTTTTTTCTGCACTTTTTTACTGAGAACAACGATAATGTCTATCTGGCCTACAAGAAAAAAGGTTATGACTATACACAGGATAATGAATATCATCTTACATTATTAAAGATGTATCGATTTGGCAAATCGGAGATTCGAGATTTTAACGGCGTTAAAGTTTCAGTTCCATACAAGGCTGAATCTTATCTTGCTAGTGTTTATTCAGAAACATGGCGCATACCAAATCCTAATTGGATTTCTGAAAAGGGTCCTGCATGGAACGAAATTCCAAGTGCTAAAGCATATGCAGAATACTTTGATTAAGCGAATAGATGATGGAGATATTATGGGAATACCAATCAGAAAATTACAATTATTAGAATTGGAAATTGCAAAAGAGATCAAAAGAATATGTGAAGAAAATCAAATAGATTATTTCCTTATTGATGGGACATTACTGGGAGCCATTCGACATAAAGGATTTATCCCATGGGATGATGATATGGACATCGGAATGACTACTGAAAACTATAATCGATTTTTGGAAGTTGCTCCAAATCAATTAGATGAGAGGTTCTTTCTACAGACAAGTAGTATTGATAAAAATATCGGTTATGTTTTTGCAAAAGTACGGATGAAGCATACACACTTTATAGAAAAAGTCACTGATGGACTAGGCATACAAGATGGGATTTTTGTGGATATTCTCCCATACGATAAAGCCAATTCAAGTATGATACGTTCTTCCCACATGAGAAAATTACAGCTTCTTTGCAAAATAAAAATGTTAAAAGCTGGGTATGGGTTGAATAATATAACAAAAAATCCGTTGAATCGATTGGTTAACGATATATTGGCTTGGATTCCAGTATCAAAAGAAAAAATTGACAATAAAATCGAAAGTGAAATACAAAAAGGAATCGTATCCGGGAACGAGTATTACATTGAGAGGGATGGTATGTTCAAAGGAACATATGTGTTTAGAAGAGAATATGTGGATGAGCTTATTGATGTGAAGTTTGAAGACACTTTATTTAAGGCTCCCAAAAACTATGATGATTTTTTGAAATCAGCATATGGAAATTATCTCGAATATCCATCAGATGAAGAAAGATCTGTTGGACATTCGGTAAAGAGTGTAGAGTTGGAAAGGCCATTTGAAAGTTATTTTACTCAATAACTGCTATTGCTGATCTGATGTATAGAAAAGATATATCAAATGGGAGATAAACTAATATGAAATTGATTACCTTTAAAGATATTCAAGAATTGAATATCCGTCCATGCCAATGCTTTGATTGGGCAGAGCAAATGATACGCAATAAAAAGAATACGATTCTGCCGCCTAAAATCAGCATGAAACCGTTTGATGGAACATTTTGTAATGTGATGCCCAGCATTATTTCACAAACTGGAAATCTCAGCTGGGGGGGGGTAAAGATTGTAACTCGCTATCCCAATCGGGTGCCAAGTCTTGAAAGCAGAATCCTCCTTATGGATGCAGCATCGGGTGAGTTTCTGGCTCTAATGGATGGAACGTGGATCACCACTATGCGCACGGGAGCAGTTGCAGCACATTCGATTTTATTATTGGCAAAGGAAAATTTTTCTACGATAGGCATTATGGGTCTTGGAAACGTTGTTCGCGCAACGCTTTTAATCTTAGAAGATAAATTACCCGACAGAGAGTTACACATTAAGCTCCTTAAATACAAAGGGCAGGAAGTGGACTTGGCAGAGAGATTTTGTGCGAATAAGAATTATCATTTCACATTTGTTGATACTCCCGAAGAAATGGTGAAAGGCTCGGATGTGGTATTATCCGGGGCCACTTATCTTCCGAACGATGTCTGTGAAGATAAGTTCTTTGACGAGGGTGTCTTAGTTCAGCCTATCCATACGTTGGGATTTACAAACTGTGATTTGTTTTTTGACAAGGTTTTTGCCGATGATGTGGGGCATGTAAAGAACTTCAAGAATTTTGATAAATTTAAACGACTTGCAGAAGTTTCGGATGTCGTCAATGGAGTAAAACCGGGGCGAGAAAACGATAGTGAAAGAATTCTGGCATATAACATTGGCGTATCAATTCACGATATATATTTTGCGGCTTCTATTTATCAGTTATTCAAGGAAACCGGAAAATTGGAACAGATGCAGGAAATAGATATGAAAGAACCAACAGAGAAGTTTTGGATTTGACTTTGGCAAATTCCTCTTTCCTGTTGGTGCTGATTCAGGAGGGAGAATTAGGTGAATCTTTCTTATAAAAGGATTTCTGTTATTGGCGGCGGAAACATAGGAACGCAGGTGGCCTGTGTTTGTGCGTCAAAGGAATGTGATGTAACGGTTTACAGTTCACGTCCGTATGCTTACGATGGAACACTTGAAATCGTAGATGCGAATGATTGCATTACGACAGGAAAAATGAAGAGTGTGACATCATCCCTGAAAAATGCGATTGAGGGAAGCGAATTTGTGTTTGTTACATATCCGGCTTTCAAGTTAAAAGAACTGGCAGAGGAGATGCTTCCCTTTGTGAAAAGGGGAATGGTCATATGCGTAATGCCCGGCACAGGAGGTGCTGAATTCGCATTTAGCGATTGTATTCGCGCAGGAGCTGTTTTGTGCGGATTACAGCGTGTGCCATCTGTGGCAAGACTTGAGCAGTATGGAAAGAGAGTTCGCTGCGAAGGTCTGCGAAATGAATTGTTTTTGGCGGCAATTCCAGCAGACACTGCTGAAAGGATTGCAATGTTTATTTCTTCGTTATGGGAAATTCCGTGCCATGTATTACCTAATTATCTTAGTGTAACGTTGACACCGAGCAATCCAATTCTGCACACCGCCAGGTTGAGTACGCTATTTAGGAATTATAAAGATGGCAAAGTGTACTCGAAAAATCCTCTCTTCTATGGAGAGTGGAATGATGAATCGTCTGAACTTTTAATTGCCTGTGATGAAGAATTACAAGAACTGTGCAAAAAGCTGACGAAATTGGACATGAGTAATGTTCGCTCGTTAAAACTGCACTATGAAAGTGAAACAGTGAAAGCAATGACCGAAAAGCTATGTAGCATCAAAAGCTTGCACAATTTACACTCACCAATGATTCAAACAAACAATGGCTGGATTCCTGATTTTCAATCAAGATATTTTACAGCGGATTTTCCATATGGACTGGCTATTATTGAAGATCTTGGAAAAATTGTTGCATTTGGGATGCCAAATATTTGCAAAACGATGGACTGGTATCGCTCTGTGACAGGCAATACAGAGCACTTTAAGTTTTCTGATTACGGGATTTACACAGTAGATGATTTATATGGTATTTACAAACAGTGAACAGAGTGACGGCGATTTTGCCGTTCACAAGTACAGAATAAGGCTGCATGTGATGAACAGCGGCCGATTTATAGGTTTTTTATTAGCAAAAATGAATGCTTCGCGTTCATTGCTATAAAAATATGAAAGATAAACTGAATAAGATGAAAGGAGAAAACAGAATGATACTCACAAGAAAGCAATTCGACATTTTAGCACTTCTGGCAAAAGAAAAAAGTCCGCCCTCTCAGCGTCAAATTGAGGAGAAAATCGGCCATTCTCTTGGAACTGTAAATCGCGTGATGAAGGAACTCACCGAACTTAAATATGTAAATGAGGGAGAAATTACGAATGAGGGCTTGGCTGCACTGGAACCCTACCGTGCTAAGCGCGCCATCTTTATTGCAGCAGGTTTTGGCTCCCGGCTGGTTCCCATTACATTTAATACCCCTAAGCCACTGGTTCGTGTTCATGGCGTTCGTATTATTGACCGTCTGATTGATGCCTGCTTGGAAGCTGGTATCAATGAAATCTATATTGTACGCGGCTATCTGGCAGATCAGTTTGACCAGTTGCTCTACAAGTATCCGATGATTAAGTTCTTGGAAAACCCTGTTTACAACGAAGCAAATAACATTTCTTCTTCGATGGTAGCGCGTTATATGCTGTCAAATGCTTATGTGTTTGAAGCGGATTTGCTGATTTCTAATCCGAAAATTATAACCAAATACCACTACAACTCGGACTTCCTTGCAATCAAGAAAGATCGGACAGATGACTGGTGCTTTGAGGTAAATGACGGCATTATCACCGAAGAAAAAGTTGGTGGTGAAGATTGTTGGCAGATGGTTGGTATATCTTACTGGAATGAAAATGATGGACATAGGCTTTCTCAGGATATTCCAGATGTTTATGCTGCACCGGGCGGAAAGGAACGTTATTGGGAACAAGTTCCGCTTGTATATAAAAAGGACCATTATAAAGTAGAAGTCCGTGAGTGTAAAGATGAGGATATTGTGGAAATTGATACCTTCTGTGAACTGAAGGCAATCGATAAAACCTATGATGTGTAAAATTAAAATGAACAATAGGAGGAAACTGAGAAATGTCAGATGGAATTAGCATTAAGAGGAATGTACTTTTGAACCCGGGTCCTTCGACTACAACAGATACAGTGAAATTAGCGCAGGTTGTTCCTGATATTTGCCCTAGAGAAAAAGAATTTGCAGGCCTAATGAAGGGATTGCGAGAAGATTTGGTGAGAATTGTGCATGGAAATCTGGACAAGTACACCAGTGTTCTGTTCTGCGGATCGGGAACAATAAACATTGATGTGTGTATTAATTCGTTACTTCCCGAAGGCAAGAAGGTTCTGGTAGTGAATAATGGTGCTTATAGTACAAGAGCGGTGGAAATATGCCAGTATTATGGGTTGCCTCATATTGATCTTCGATTCCCAGTGAATCAGAGACCGGTGCTTTCGGTGGTTGAGGATGCTTTAAAAAATAACCCTGATATTGGTCTTGTACATACAACCCATAACGAAACAGGAACAGGAATCCTGAATCCAATTCGTGAAATTGGTGCGCTTGCACATAAATATGGTGCGATTTTCACCGTTGATACCACCTCCACCTATGCGATGCGACCCATTGATATTGAAAAAGATAATATCGACTTCTGTATGGCATCTGCTCAAAAGGGATTGATGGCTATGACAGGATTGTCTTTTGTGGTGGGAAACCGTGCCATTATTGAGGATTCTAAGAATTTTCCTAAGCGTTCTTATTATTGCAACTTGTATCTACAATATGAATTCTTTGAAAAGACAGGTGAGATGCACTTTACTCCACCGGTGCAAACTATTTATGCAACGATTCAGGCATTGAAAGAATACTGGGCAGAGGGAGAAGAGGCAAAGTGGGCACGCCATACTCGCGTTTTTGAGGCGATCCATGCTGGCTTGGACGAGTTGGGATTCAAAGATGTGATTAAGCGGGAATGGCAATCGGGTCTGGTCGTTTCTGCAATTTATCCTGATGACCCCAACTGGGACTTTGAGAAAGTTCACGATTATTGTTACAAGAGGGGATTTACCATCTATCCAGGCAAGATTTCCACAACGAATACATTCCGGCTTTGCGCATTAGGAGCCATTGACGAGAATGACATTAAAGATTTCTTCAAGGTGTTCCGGGATGCTTTGGAAGTAAATAACATTCAAATTCCGGTTGTATACAAAGAGGAGGCATAAATATGAAGAGAGTTTATACTTGTTTTTGCACTGATGTTATTCACGAGGGACATTTAAATATTATTCATGAAGCAAGAAAATATGGGGAAGTCGTAGTAGGCGTGCTTAGTGATGCTGCAATGATCCGTTTCAATCGCTTCCCAACAGTGAGTTTTGAGGAACGAGTTCAGCTTGTAAAAGACATTCCAGAGGTAAGCAATGTCGTAATACAGAATGATGTGATGTACGATGAGGTCGTTGCAGAGCTTCATCCGGATTATGTGATTCATGGTGATAATTGGTTGCATGGACCAATGAAAGCTATTCGGGACAATGTGGCTGCCCTGTTAGAGCCGTATGGCGGTGAGATCATTGATGTTCCTTATACCTACAATGAAGATGTCAAGAATACAGATGACCGCATTAAGGCAAAACTTGCGATGCCGGAGTATCGCCGCAAGAGGCTGAAACAGCTGATTTCCATCCGCCCGATCGTGAAGGCAATCGAAGTGCATAATGGCATTACCGGCTTGATTGCGGAGAAAACGGTTGTCGAACATAATGGTGAGTTGGATCAGTTCGATGCGATGTGGATTAGCTCTCTATGCGATTCTACGGCTAAGGGAAAACCTGATATTGAGTTGGTTGATATGACTTCCCGGTTCCAGACGATTAACGATGTGACAGAGGTTACCACCAAGCCGATTATTTTTGATGGCGATACTGGCGGGCTTACGGAGCATTTTGTATACACTGTTCGCACCTTGGAGAAGATGGGTGTTTCTGCAATCATTATTGAAGACAAAACGGGCTTGAAGAAGAACTCTTTGTTTGGAACTGAGGTAAAACAGACACAGGATAGTATTGAAAATTTCTCTGCTAAGATTGCGGCAGGGAAAAAAGCGCAGCTGACAGATGACTTTATGATTATTGCGCGTATAGAGAGCCTGATTCTTGAACAGGGAATGGAAGATGCATTGACTCGTGCTCATGCGTTTGTGAAAGCAGGGGCAGATGGGATTATGATTCACAGTAGAAAGAAAGATCCCACAGAGATTTTGGAATTCTGTGATCAATTTAGAGCAGAAAACAAAACGACACCTATCGTAGTCGTTCCTTCTTCGTTCAACACGATTACGGAAGCTGAACTGGCAGAGCATGGGGTCAACATTGTAATTTATGCAAATCAGCTTACAAGAAGTGCATTTCCTGCAATGAAGAAAACGGCAGAGGATATTTTGAAATATCATCGCGCCAAGGAAGTTGATGACAGGCTTCTTCCGATTAAGGACATTATTACATTGATCGACGAAATCTGAGAGGGAATAATATGAAAGTTGAGAGACTATTAGAAATCATTGGATCTGATTTTTACACAGGTGTCCCTGATTCGCAGCTGAAGGCACTGTGTAATTACCTGATTAAAGAGTATGGAATTGATCAGAAGCATCATATTATTGCTGCAAATGAAGGTAATTGTACTGCACTTGCTGCTGGGTATCATCTTGCAACCGGTAAAATCCCTGTAGTGTACATGCAGAATTCTGGGGAAGGTAATGTCATCAATCCGGTCGCGTCCTTGTTGAATGATAAGGTCTATGCGATTCCAGTTGTGTTTGTAGTTGGTTGGAGAGGCGAACCAGGTATTCACGATGAGCCTCAGCACATTTATCAAGGCGAAGTTACTGTTAAGTTATTGGATGATATGGGAATCAAATCTTTCATCATTGGTAAAGATACGACTGATGAAGAGGTAGAGTCTGCTATGCAGGAGTTTAAGACAATTCTTGCTGACGGAAAAGATGTGGCTTTTGTTATTCGTAAAGGCGCACTTTCTTATGATGGAAAAGTGACGTATGCGAATGATAACACGATGGTTCGGGAAGAAATTATCCAGCATATAGTGAATGTCAGCGGAGAAGATCCTATTATAAGCACCACTGGAAAAGCCAGTCGCGAACTGTTTGAAACACGTGTGGCCAATGGGCAGAGTCACAAATATGACTTCTTAACGGTTGGCTCTATGGGGCATAGCAGCAGTATTGCACTTGGTGTTGCAATCAATAAGCCGGATACAAGAGTGTGGTGCATCGATGGCGATGGCGCAGTTTTGATGCATATGGGTTCAATGGCTGTTTTGGGAGCCAATGCACCAAAGAATATGATTCATATTGTCATTAACAATGGTGCGCATGAGACCGTTGGCGGTATGCCTACAGTTGCCTCTAAGATTGATCTTGTAGCTATTGCAAAAGCTTGTGGATATCCTAATGCGGTGAGTGTAGATAATTTTAAGGATTTAGATGACGAGCTGGAGGCCGCAAAATCTCGGAATGAGCTCAGTTTCATTGAAGCAAAGTGTTCTATTGGTGCGAGAGATAATCTTGGACGCCCCACGACAACGGCGTTGGAAAACAAGATTAATTTTATGGAATACCTGAAAACATTGTAACGATAAAAAAGAAACTCATGATGATACTGCCATGCAGGAAGCAGGGTCTAAGGTGGCTGAAGCTCTGGGCGATACCGGGCGTATCCTTGTCCGCGAGTCAAGCACTGAACCTCTGGTGCGCGTGATGGTGGAAGCCCCCGACCATGACACTTGTCAGAAATATGTTTCCGAAGTTGTCGATGTAATTCGTGATAGAGGATATAGCCTGTAAATTGAAAGGCCAGCCACTAGAGATAAACCATCATTAGAAAAAATTGAAATAGCGTAAGTGCATATAAAACGGTAAGGTTCGATTTTGAACTTTGCCGTTTTTCTTTTTATTTAAAATTATAAATTTTTTCAGAACTGTATTCCAAAATGGCTCTATAGATTCATATTGGTGTAAGGAGTAAGAAAAAGTTCAAATAAAATTTGAAAATTTGGTTGCCAAATGCCTATTTTAAAATGCTATAGGTGTAGAAAGTTGTTTAAAAAAGTGAAAAAATTCTGAATTTTTCGGAAAGGTAGTTTAAAAACACCCCTTAAAGTTTGTATAGGGTGTAAGGGCTATATTCCAAAACAGACCTATTTGCTTGGATTCACTTCCGAAAATCCCTAATTCCTTACAAAGTTACATCGCACCTTGAAAATCACATGAGCCACCCCAGCAGGATACATCTGGTACTGAATGTGCATTTTGCGCGTCTTACCGGAAAATACGCCGGATAAAATCGGGTAGGAACGGGCCGGGACAGAGTGGACGGTAGTTAAGAGCAAGATTCGCCTTTGTATACGAAACCGCTCCTGCGGGCGGTTTCTCCACGGCGGCATCTTGATGGGGATTGCGCTCCCCATACCCTCACATCGTGCAAAATCGCATGATTTTGCCTGTTGGTGGCCTGCCGCAGCAGGTCACAGCCGGAGTGCAGATGCACTGCCGGGAAAATCAAATTCTTGATTTTGGAAAGGAGACCCCATGCCACGAACGAAGAAAAAAGTGAAACCTATCGTAAAGACAAAAGTAATCTCCGCACGAGTTACAGAAACAGTACATGAACTTTTACACCGGCAGGCAGAAGATGCCGGAATGACCCTCTCTGAATTTACAGCGCAGATGCTGATGAAAGGCCGCGTGAATACCTCGTATGTGTTCTATGTCCACCCGGACGAGATCGAAGCTATCACACGGGAGTTTGCCGCCATCGGGAACAACTTGAACCAGATCGCGGCGTTCTTCAACAGCGGCGGTATCCAGTCGCGCGCTATGCTCGAAAACATCAACCATGCGATTGCCTGCATTTTTGAAATGCGGGAGCAGGTTGCAGAAATGGCAGGAAAGAACTATGGCAATCTTAAAGCATATCGCAAGTAAGAGTTCCAACTATGGTGCTGCGCTGGAGTACCTGATTTTCAAACATGACGAACTTCGGAAAAAGCCGATTCTGGACAAAAACGGCAATCGCATCATGCGGGATGAGTTTTATCTGGACGGCCTGAACTGTGAACCCTATTCTTTCGATGCAGCCTGCCAGCAGCTGAACCGCGAATATCAGAAGAATAAAAACAAGGATGAAATCAAATCCCACCACTACATCATCAGCTTTGACCCTGCTGATAAGGATGAGTGCGGTCTGACAGGAGAACGTGCGCAGGCCATCGGACTGGAATATGCAAAAGCTAATTTTCCGGGGCATCAGGCATTGGTCTGTACGCACATGGACGGGCACAACGGCAGCGGCAACATTCATGTGCATATCGTAATCAACAGTCTGCGGAAACTGGATGTGTCGTCGCAGCCTTTTATGGAACGGCCCATTGATAGCAAGGCTGGCTACAAGCACCATTTGACAAAAGACTACTTGAAACATTTACAGAAATCTCTGATGGATATTTGCATGAGGGAAAATCTGTATCAGGTTGATTTGCTTTCCCCCTCTCTTGCGAAAGTTTCGGAGCAGGAATATTACGCTAAACGGCGCGGACAGATCAACCTGGACCTTACCAATCTGGAACTTCTTGGCGATGGGTTCACACCAGCAAAGACGACTTTTGAAACGGAGAAGGAAAAAATCCGAAATGCCATTACCGATATAGCAAAACAATCTGTATCTTTTATGGATTTCCAAAACCTATTAAAGCTGGAATACGGCATTTTGGTGAAAGACCATCGAGGACGATTCAGCTATCTTCCGGCAGACAGAGATAAATTCATCTCAGCCAGAACACTGGGAGCCAGTTTTGACCGTGAGCATCTTTTGCTGCTTTTTCAGTGCAATGCAGCTGAGAAAGAAAAGCAGCAGTGGCGTGTTGATGATCCTATGGACGCACTGTACATCAAATCGAATCTCCGGCTGGTTGTAAATTTGCAGGATTGCGTAAAGGCTCAGCAAAGCTATGCCTATGCCCAGAAGGTCAAAATCTCAAATTTACAGAAGATGGCGCAGACCGTTCTCTATGTGCAAGAGCACGGGTATGATTCTTATGAAGAACTCTATAAAACTGCAGAAAGTATTGACCGAAAAATGGCAGCAGCGCGAAGTGATGCGAGATTCACGGAAGTCAAACTGAAAGAGGTCAATGAGCAGATTCATTATTTGGGACAGTATCTTTCTACAAAATCAGTCTATGGTGACTTTCTGAAATCTACCAATAAGAAATGTTTCCGTCAGGCCCATGCAGAGGATATTACCAAATATGAAGAAGCGCGTCAATTTCTAAAGCAGGATTTCCTGGACGAAAAATTCCCTCTGATGAAAGACCTCCGGGATGAAAAAGAACTTCTGATGCGCACAAAGGATGCACGGTATGAAACATATCACTATTTTAAGGAACGCAATGCAGAAATACAGACGGTACTTGCCAATGTGGATAGCATCCTTGAAATGGAAAAAGTGCAGCAGCGAGAGCGTCAACCGAAACGCAAGAAGCGCAGCTATGATATGAGCCTGTAAGCAACAGGGTCTTCCACCCCGCACCCCGGAACCCTACCGGATGCGTAAGCCCGTGCAGGGCTTTCCCATTCGGCAGGGACTTTTGAAAACGATTAGGAGGAAGCTTGAGTAAAGAGTACATCAAAGCACAAACCCCACTGCCCGCGTATTTTCCTTATCCAAAATTTCTGCTGCAGATGAGCTTGTCCCATACAGCACGGCTGACCTATGTTCTGCTGCTGGACCGCATGACCCTTTCCCAGAAGAACAGCTGGTTGGATGCGCAGGGCCGGGTATATGTGCTCTATCCGCTGGCAGGGCTGGCGGCAGATCTGCAGAGCAGCATTTCCAGTGTCACCCGTGCTCTGCGGGAACTGGAAGCCGCACGGCTGATCGAACGGCGGTCCAATGGCTTTTCCAAGCCCAATCAGATATTTCTCGGCGTTCCTCAGACTGTGCAGAAATGCGCAAGCGAGATGGTCAAAAATGAGCAGCCTGATTGCTCAAAAGTGAGCAATACGATTGCGCAAAACTGCACACCTAACCAAATAAATAAGAATAACCTAAGATTAAACAAAATAAATAGAACCAAAGAAGCATATGGGCGGTATCAGAATGTTTTTCTGGAAAATTATTCGGAACTGAAAATCGAAATTGCAGAGTTGGACGTTCTGATTGAAGACCTTTCGGCCTATATGCAGTCTACAGGCAAAAAGTACGCAGACCATGCGGCGACCCTGCGCAGCTGGTCGGCACGAAAGAAAAAACAACAGAAACCGGGAACAGGAATCCCTGACTACACCTACAGCAAGGAGGAAAGTTTATGACGGAAACGATCCAAACAGCGATGGACAGGCTTATGACGATTTCGGCAGAACCGCAGGATTACGTTGCAGAAGATGGGCTGCTGTACTGCGGCAGCTGCAATACCCCTAAGGAAGCGTTCTTCCCGAACGGAAGAAAGCTGTTTGGTCGTGACCGCCATCCGGCTGAATGCCTGTGCAGGCAGGCGGTGAGAGAAAAGCAAGAAGCCGAAGAAAAAGCAAGGCTGCATCACGAGAACGTGCGGCGGCTGAAGCTGCAGGGCTTTACCGACTGGGCGATGCAGAATTGGACGTTTGAAAACGACAATGGGCAAAATCCACAGATGCAGCTGGCACAGCGGTATGTGAATCACTGGCCGGAAATGCGGGAGAAGAATGTGGGGCTGCTGCTCTGGGGCGGTGTTGGTACAGGCAAGAGTTTCATGGTGGGCTGTATTGCCAATGCCCTGATAGAGCAGGAGGTGGCAGTCTGCATGACGAATTTTGCCCGAATTATGAACGAACTGAACAGTGCTTTTGCCGGGCGAAACGAAGTCGTGGGCAGGCTGTGCAGTTATCCGCTGCTTGTCATTGATGATTTCGGTATGGAGCGCGGCACGGAATATGCGCTGGAGCAGATTTATAACATCATCGACAGCCGTTACCGCAGTCGGAAACCGCTGATTGTTACCACGAACCTGACCCTGACGGAGTTGAAGAACCCACAGGATACCGCTCACGCCCGTATCTATGACCGTCTGCTGGAACTGTGTACCCCGATTGCCTGCACGGGTCCCAGCATGAGAAAGAACATAGGACAGGAAAAATTGAACTTGCTGAAAACACTTCTGGCTTGAATGGGAGGTACGCGATTGAAAGAAAACAGCACAATGAGTTGGTTGGAGCAGATCCACCAGATGAAGAACCGGGACATCCGCACGATAGAACAGCATGAACTGCAGGAACTGCCGCAGGATGCAGTGGAACACGGATTGCAGCAGGAGGAAAGGCTGAAAAATCTGCTGGATAAGGTCAGAAATCCTTATTGCTATCTGGACAACGGAATCATTGTGAAGCTGAATTTCGCACCGAGAGGGAGCAGCACACTGTCTGAGCGCATTGGCAGATGTTTTCAGTCTGCCAGCTGAAACGGTAGAGAAAGTTTCGGCAAGCTGCTGAAAAATCGCACAGAAAAATTTCGAACTTTAATGCGATAAAGTGCTGGACAAAGGGTGATGATTCTGGTAAGCTGTTTGTGGGTAAGAAAATAGGAATGTGCCAGCTGAGTAAAGTATGCTCGGCAGGCTTGTTCTACATAGAAAAATGTGGAGCCTTTCGCTTCTCTGACGAACAGTATTGCCGATTCGTTAAGGAGGTGGAAGGCTTTTGTTATACCCTGATTTAAATTCGCAGAAGAAACCGCAGAAAAATTCAACTCGTTATCGTACAGCCCTGTATTTACGTTTATCCCGTGAGGATGGCGATAAAACAGAGAGCGACAGCATTGCAAACCAGCGTACCTTGCTGGAAGCCTATGCCGCAGACCACCCGGAACTGTGCATTGTGGATGAGTTTGTGGATGATGGCTACTCCGGCTCGAACTTTGAACGCCCTGCGTTTCAAAGGCTGTTTCAGGAACTGGAACAAGGGACTATCAACTGCATTCTTGTGAAAGATTTGTCCCGTTTCGGTCGAAATTACATTGAAGTGGGGCGTTATCTGGAACGGATTTTCCCGGTCATGAGGGTCCGGCTGATTGCAGTAACAGATAACTATGACAGCCAATCTGCGTGGAAGACCAGTGATTCCATCATGGTCCCGATGCGGAATCTGCTCAATGATGCCTACTGCCGGGATATTTCCGTCAAAATCAAGAGCCAGCTTGCGGTCAAGCGCAAGCGCGGCGATTTTGTGGGAAGCTTTGCAGCGTATGGATACCAGAAAGACCCTACAAATCACAGCAAACTGATTATAGACGAACTGGCAGCGGAAACGGTGCAAGATATTTTCCGCTGGAAGATCAGCGGCATGAGCAATCAGGGCATCGCAGACCGATTGAATGCAGAGAAAGTGCCGTCCCCAGCCGCGCGAAAGCTGCAGAGCGGGGCAAAGCTGAGCCTGCATTTCCGCAAGAGCGATGAGCCGCCGTGGTCTGCCAAGGCGATAGATCGCATTCTGCACAATGAGGTTTATACCGGGAAACTGGTACAAGGAAAAACCCGGCGACTGGATTATCGCTCTAAAAAGAAAATGAACGTGCCGATGCGGGACTGGACGATCGTGGACAACACCCATGAGGCAATCGTTCCGGCAGAGCAGTTTGAGCTGGTGCAGCGGATTCTGAAAACCGAAACCCGCAGGCCGAACGATGCCGAAACGGTGGCTCTGTTTGCAGGCTTTCTCTACTGTGGGGACTGCGGCAGTCGGCTGGTGCGCAGGTCAGCCAGCTATAAAGACAAGCGGTACATCTATTATCAGTGCTCCGGCAGCAAGCAGAACAAAGGCAGCTGCACGAGCCATAACCTGCGGGATGAAAAGCTCTATAACATCGTGCGGAACGCACTCCAGATGCAGATCCAGATCGTGATGGAGGAAGCCGAGTTTGTAGAAAGCATCCGGCAGGCCCGGCAGGAGCCATACCGTGTGCGGCGTATCGAGCGGCAGATTCGGCAGTTGACCGCAGAAAAGGCCCATACGCAGGGCATTAAGGAAAAGCTGTACGGGGACTATGCAGACGAAATCCTCACACGGGAAGATTTTCTGAACTACAACGAACTGTACAGCAAGCGGATCGAAGAATATGACCGCAAAATCATGGAACTGGAAGCGGAACAGCAAAATCTGCAGACTGCCCCGAATGCTTATCCGTTTCTGGACGTGTACCGCAAGTATCGGAAACTGGAAGAAGTCACCCGCCCAATGGTCGTTGAGTTGATTGAGAAAATTGAAGTGTATGAGGGCAACCGGGTGGAAATCACGTTCCGATTTCAGGATGAAATTTCGGACCTGCTGGAAGAACTGCATCAAAAGCAGATGGGGCAGCATGAAGTGTCCGCTTGAAAGGAGGCTGTGACTTATGGCAAGAGTAAGCAAGAAGGTAAGTGCGGCGCAGCGGGAAGCCGAGAACGCGCAGCACCGTATCTGGAAAACCGCAATTTACGCACGATTGTCTGATTTCGATGATGTGCTTCGGAATACGGAATCACTGGAAGTGCAAATTTCCTATATCAAGGAGTACATTAACCATCGAGATGACCTGATGCTGCTGGATGTGTTTGCAGACAAGCGGTGTACAGGAACAAATTTTGACCGCCCGGAATTTGAGAGGCTTCTAAAAGCACTGCAGGAGCGGAAAATCGACTGCATCGTGGTAAAGGATTTCTCCCGACTGGGTCGTAATTTCGTAGAAACAGGTCAGTATCTGGAGCAAGTGTTTCCACTGTTTGGCGTAAGATTTATCGCCATCAATGATAATTATGATAGCCTGAACAGCCAAAGTCGGGACGGGATGCTGGTGCCGATCAAGAGCATGATCAATGAAATGTACTCGAAAGACCTGTCCAAGAAGATTCAGTCGTGCTTTCGTTCCAAGGAAGCACGAGGAGAAATCTATACGCCTGTTCCGTTCGGTTACAAGAGAAATCAGCAGAATCATTTGATTCTGGACGAGGAAGTCAGCGATGTGGTAGTTCGGATTTTTCTCTGGAAGAAATCCGGCATGAAAGAGCGCGAGATTGCAAAGAAGCTGTCTGCGCAGGGAATCCCGACACCTTTTACACGCCGCTGTCAGCTGGGATACCTGAAAAACACCTTGCGGGTAAAGGACCCAGCATGGCAGACCGTGTTCGTGACAAAGGTGCTGGAAAATCCAATCTACACAGGAACAATGGTCTATAACCGCATCGCCTACGATGAAACGAATCGGAAAATCGGGCAGAATCCACGGGAAAGCTGGCGGATGGTGCCGGACAGCCATCCGGCGATTATCAGCTGGGAACTGTTTGATGAAGTTTCCGCATTACGGGAAGCCGAGCAAGCAGTCAAGGAAGAGCGAAAAAAGTGGTGCAGACAGCGCAGAAAGAACAATCCGAACATCTTCAAAGGCAGAATCTCTTGCAAAAAGTGCGGAGAAAAATTGGTTTGTCATTGGCAAAGTGATGGTACGCTGTATTTTTACTGTGCATCTTGCCATGTTTCCATCTCCGAGAAAGACCTCTGGAACGGCATCCATAAGGAACTGCACCAGCGGTTAGAAGAACATAAGAACTTGAAAAAGCTGATACAGAAGAATTCCGGGAAAAGCGTACTTGAAACAAAGAAAGTGGCATTAAACCGTAAAATTGAACAGCTGTCGGGCAGCATCGTTCGACTGGAATCACAGAAGCGCAGCAGCTATGAGCAGTATGTCCTTGGGAAAATTTCAAAAGAAAAATTTCTGGAACTGAAGCAGGGTTTGGAAAATGAAATCACAACACTGAGACAGACGAAAGCTGAAAAAGAGAAAGAACTGGACGTTGTTCAAGAAGAACTGCAGCAGAAAAAGCAGATTGCAGGCAGCACAGAAGTCCTTTTGACGGCAGACAATCTGCAGCAGTATGTAAAGAAAATTGAAGTGGATCACAAGAAAAATACTTACACGGAATTTGTGTTCTAAAGAAGAAGGAGGACAGACAATGAAAGAAAAAATCTATGATGCCCGGACAGGGATGGAATATGTTTTGGTTGGCGATTATTACCTGCCAGCCTTGAAACTGCCACGGACTCGTCCGATTGGCCGCTGGGGAATGCTATACAAGGCGTACCTGAAACTGCGAAAACCAGCTTATTATCAGAGCCTGCTGCTGAGTGGAAAGCTGGATACTGTTTTGGCAGATGTGGAAGAACAGGCAGCAGAGCGATATGAGGTTTTGATTGAGCAGATGAGCCAGCGGGAGGGGGTATCGGAAAAACTGAAAGAAGAAAATCAGATGGAATGGGTGCGCCGCATGAGCAATCTGGAAAATCGTGCAGCGGAAATTGTAAAGACAGAATTGATCTACACGTATGAAAGGCGGTGAGCAGCAGATGATCGGAACCTATTACCGACTTTCCCTTGCGGACGAGGATGTGGGTGCTGATAAGGCCGAGAGCAACAGCATTCAGGGCCAGCGCGGACTGGTAGAGGGGTATATCATGGCTCGCCCGGAACTGGCTGCAGAGCCGCGTCAGGAGTACGTTGACGATGGCTATTCCGGCACCTCTACAAGCCGCCCTGCGTTTCAGCGGTTGATTGAGGACGCGCAGGCCGGAAAGGTGAAAGCAATTATTGTAAAGGACTTTTCTCGGTTTGCCCGTGATTACATTGAGGCAGGCGATTATATGGAGCGCATCTTCCCGCTGCTGGGCGTTCGCTTTATTTCTGTCAACGATGGGTATGACAGTGGAATACACGCCGGAAACGATGTGCGAGGGCTGGAAGTGGCCATCAAGAACATCATCAACGCATCCTACAGCCGGGACCTTTCTGCCAAAATCGCAGCAGCCGACCATGTGATGCAGAAGAAAGGAATGTATCTCGGAGGATACCGCCCGTTCGGATTCCTACCGGACCCGAACGATTGCCATAAGCTGATCCTTGACCCGGTAGCCAGCCAGTATGTACGGTTGATCTTTGAACTGGCATTGCAGGGCAACAGAACGGGCACCATCGCAAAAATCCTGAATGAAAAGCAGATCCCGACCCCGGCAGCATATCATGTGGCGGAAAACCATGTGTACAGCGAGCAGAAAGCATGGGACTTGCAGCGCAGCCATTGGACAAGCGGAACGGTTTATCATGTTCTGAAAAATGAGAAGTATAAGGGCACCTATGTGGGCGCGAAATTCATTATGCCTGTTCCGTGCAAGCATCGGGTCCTGCGCGCGCCGTTGGAACAGCAGGTACGAATTGAAGACAGTCATGCCGCCATTGTGACCCCGGAAGAATTTGAACAGGCACAAAAGGTCATTATGCTGCAGCATGGGAATCACCAAACCGGGAACTACACAAAACGCCAGTATCCGCTGAAAGGAAAGGTCTACTGCGGCTACTGCCAGAAATTGATGAAATACCGTGTTCTCAAGAAACTTGGCCCTTCTTTTAACTGCAGATTTTCGGCCACAGCGGTGGACAGCCCCTGCAAGCGAATCCCGATTTCTGAGGAACTGCTGGAAGAGATTGCCCGAAGTGCACTGACAGCGCAAATAAAACAGGCGGAGCATATACTGGAAATTCTGCACGAACGGGAACGCAAAGCGTTGATCTGCTTTTCCGCACTGGAACGGCAGGAAGAAAAGCTGAGTGCAGAAAAGGCAGAAATCATAAAACAGCGCGTTGCACTGTATGAGCAGTATGCCGATGGAAACATGAGCAAGGAAGAATTTATCCGGCAGAGAGATGCCTACAGAGTGCAGGAAGATGAACGGATGGAGCAGATTCAACGGCTGCGTACCGAGAAAAATCAAATTTTCCATCCTGTGAAAAAGGATACGGATAATTTGCAAGCCGTGATGAATAAGGTGGGAGAAGCAGGCGATGTGATGCACTTATCGCAGAATGTGGTGGAAACCTTTATTGACCGTATTGAGGTTTTCAACGATGAGCGTGTGAAAATCCGTTTTACATTTGAGGACACATTGAACAGCTATGAGGAAAAGTGAGTGCAGTGATTTCCTGATTTAAGGTAAATACAGCGTTCTGATAATCAAAAAACAAAGGCTCGCATAAACCACAGACGGCACCCAGGAAGATTCGAGGGTGCGTCTGCAGCTTATGCGGGCCGTTTTATTTTGTGTTTTTACTGCGAAAAAATGTTAAATTCCAAGGCTGACAAGAGTGGCCTTTAACTCCTTTGCCATGCGAATAATGACAGTCTGTTCGACTTCGCTACAGTCCAACAAGAGGCGATGCAAATCGGAATCAGAAGAGGAAATCGAATAATCAAGGCTGTCAACCAGTAACTCATCGACAGAAATATGTAGAACGTTGGCAAGATTAATCAGGATTGGCAAACTGGGAGTCTTAGCACCGCTTTCAAGATAAGCAATATATTCACGACTACAGTCGGTTAAATCAGCAAGCTTTTCCTGAGTCATGTTGAACTTCAAACGATAGAAACTAATTCGTTTCCCCAAAGCAATACAATTAATGGACATACAAAACATTCCTTTCACATGCCCCACATAAGCCAATACTATTATTTTAGATTTGCAGCACTATAACAATAGAGAAAAGAACCGAATGTATAGCTCAGAATTCGGTGGGCACACCCCCAGCAGGCGTGTATTCTGAGGGCAAAATGTAAACTGCTGGTTTACGTTTTGGGGCATGTGTAAACTGGCAGTTTACAGAAAAAATCATCTGATAAGTGTATAATAAGAGCGTGGAATCGAACTGCATGATAAAACGGATGCAGACGAAGAAAAATGCTTACTGGCGCTGCATAGTGGGGCACAGTTAACACAGATATACTACCATTTTCGGTCAGAAGAACTGTATAGAGAAAAGGCTGGATATGGTCCGCATAAGAATGCTTTGACTTATGGAGAAATGAATCAATAAGAACCAAAGAGGCAATTTGCATAGAAGTCAGAATTATTATTTTTCCCCTCTAGCGGAGATGGCTTCTGAGGCCAAAATGTGATCCAGTAGGTCACATTTTAAGGAACAAGTGAACTGCTGGTTCACAGAAAAAATCATCTGATAAGCGTATAATAAAAGCATGAAATCAAACTGCAAAATAAAGTGGGGAAAACGAAATGGAACGGCTGCTGACACTGTATAGCGAAGTTCAGTCAACGGATGTACGGTGGCTGTGGTATCCCTTTATTGCAATCGGGAAAATCACACTGCTGCAGGGTGATCCCGGCGATGGAAAATCCACCATGATGATGAATCTGATTGCGGAACTTTCAACGGGTGGTAAGACCCCGGACGGCTGTAAGATCGGTGCGCCGCAAAAAGTGATTTATCAGTGCTCCGAGGATGGCGTTTCAGACACGATAAAGCCCCGTCTGGAACGCTGCGGAGCAGACTGCAAGAAGATTGCTTTCATCAACGAAGAAGTTTATAACGGCCTTACATTGGACGATGAGCGTATCCGTCAGGCAATCATTGAATTCCGGCCGCGATTGGTCGTGATCGACCCGATTCAGGCTTATCTTGGCAGTGATTCTGATTTGCAGATTGCAGGCAGAGCGCGAAAACTCATGCGCCGCCTTGGAATGTGGGCTGCTGGTTACGACTGCGCTATCGTTCTGATTGGACATCTCAACAAAAAAGAAGGTTCCAAAGGGCTGTACCGCAGCCTTGGCAGCATTGATGTTGTGGCAGCAGCACGAAGTGTTTTGCAGGTTGAACGGGATGCCGAGAACCCTGATATAAGAATCGTACATCAAATCAAAAACAGTCTTGCGCCTACGGCAGAAGACATCCGTTTTTCCATTTCTGCCGACAAGGGCTTTCGGTGGCTGGAATGCAGACCACAACCCTTTGAAAATCAACAGTCGGATACCGAACCTAAATTTGATACCGAGCAGCAGAAAGCTGTTTACTGGATCAAGCATTTCCTTGAAAAAGGCGATATGAGCGCAAATGAAATGTATTGTCGTCTGGACAATGAGGGTATCAGCAGGCGAGTAGCACGGATGGTAAAAACGGAAATGGGAATCCACTGCTATCAGAAGAAGCGGAGATGGTATTGGAGTGTTCAGCCGGAAGAAGGTGCTGTAAATGGACCACAGGCATAAAGTTGGCGGCTATGTGAAACTTGCAAAGCTGTGGGAGCGTTCCAAAGACGCAGCGGTAGCCTATCATAGCTCCTACTATGCTGAAAAGTTCAGGGATGATGCGGATAAAAGGCTGGTTGGTGTCTATATTGACATTACAGGAAATAAGGAAATTTATAAACGCCCGGAAATGGTGCATCTGCTCAAAGATTGCAAAAATGGTTCCGTAAATCTGATTTTCTCGCAGACAAGGGCCTATCTTGCAGCAAATACCTGTGATTTCTGTTTTCTGCTGAAATATCTGTTTGACATGCCGATGCGAGTGGATGTTGTTACGGATGATGACGACCAGAGAATCGACACCATTCTTGATGTTGATAACCAACGGCAGAGCCTGAAAGAATTGGCTGAAAAATATACATCGATCCGAAGGAAAGATTATCTTGAGTGGAGAATCCGACTGGAACATGAAATGACAAAGGCTGAAAAGAAATGAACGTAGAACATATCCCGGCAGAAGATGTGGACGTTCTGCCGAGTGAAGCAGACTGGCAGAGCCGACATCTGGAATCTGAAAGGCGAAAAGCAGAAATTCGTGACAGAATCCATAAGCAGGCAGAACAGGGCCAGAAAACGGCAAAAGACTACTTTCGTCCGGCGAAACCGACACCGTCGATTTACGACAGCGACCTGAAGCGTGTAGCCGTTTATGCCCGTGTCAGCACTTCCAGCGAAGAACAGATTTCTTCCATTGAAAACCAGACTCTATATTACACCAAAAAGATTGCAGAAACGGAAAACTGGAATTTGCAGGATATTTACAGTGACGAAGGAAAATCGGGTACTTCACTGCGGAAACGGGATGCGTTTAAGCGCATGATGCAGGATGCCAAAGACCAGAAGATGGATTTGATTATCTGTGCCAGCATTTCGCGGTTTGCGCGAAATTTTTCGGATTGCATGACACAGATCGCAGCACTGAAAACCATGCACCCGGCGCATCCCATCGGTGTGTACTTTGAAACCGAAAATATCTACACGCTTAACCCGAATAGCCAGTACAACCTCGATATACAGGCACTTTTGGCAGACTGGGAATCGGGCAACAAGAGCCGCCGGATGATCCTTTCGTATGATCAGCGCATTATGACAGGTCAGTACCCGGTGGCTGACCTGATGGGGTATCGGCATACTAAGGATGGCCAGTTGGTGATCGAGCCGGAAGAAGCAAAGACGGTGCGGTTTATCTTTCTGGCATTTATTCAAGGGTATAACTACGATCAGATTGCAATGATCCTGACGCAGAAAAAGCGCAGCACCCTGCGCGGCAGGCAGGAGTGGAACGGTGTGATGGTAGCAAACATCATGAAAAATGAACGCCGCTGGGGTGATCTGGAAGCTCGGAAGAGCATTGTGGTGGACTACAAGTTGGGTAAGGTCACAAAGAATAACGGAAATCGTTGCTCTGCCTACGTTCCAGAACATCACGAAGCGATTGTTTCGCCGGAGATTGCAAGGGCTGCACATCTTGTGGCATCCAGCAGCAAAAAGTGCGGGGTGCAGGATATTGTGGTAATCCGGCAGGGAGCATTAAAAGGATTTGTGGGCATCCATCCGAACTGGAGTGGTATCAATGTTGAAAGTATTCGCAGCCTTAGTCTGAGTGCTTATATGCCAGAAGAAGTGACCGAACTGAACAAGATGGCAGAAATGCGATCTGGAAAGAAGTCAGATATGGCATTGCCATCTGATTATTTGACGCTTTCCGGTGCGTTTTTTATCAATCAAAGCAGCCCGGTTATGACAATCTCCCAAAACGGAATCCGTTTCAGCAAGGCTTGCCATACCCGGTTGGACGACTGCGAGTATGTGGAACTGCTTTATCATCCGATTTTACAGGTCGTGATCCTGCGAAAGAGCAACTGTGACTCTTCAACGGCGATGCAATGGCGAGAGGGCAATGACGTTCATAGTGCTTTTTCAGCCAGAGCATTTTCTGGTCTGGTCTTTCAAACATTGAACTGGAGAATGAATTGCCGTTATCAGTGCCGTGGCATCTGCCGTGGACAGGAAAATGCACAATTCCTGCTTTTTGAATTGGATGAGTCCCGGATTTTGACTAGGAAAAATCAGTATGAACAGGCGGAGAATCGTTCGATGAATCTGGAATGCCGATTGTATCGGAGCAAGTGGATTCAGAGCATTACGGCGCGTGATGTGATGGAATCTGGCCAAGTCGTAGAAAATCCCATGATTGGCACAATTCCGAGCAGAAATGAAGTTCAGCGTGAACTGGACGACCTTTTAATGTCGATGTAGGAGGATTTGTAAAATGGAAGAAAAAAGCAGGGAGCAGGAACTAAGCGTTCGGGAAATCTCCTTGATTCGCGAACTGGCGCAGATACGGAAAGAACATAAAAGAGAATTGGAGTACGAAAAATTCGATGGTTATGAATTGCCGCCACGCACACAGTTTTCCATGCTGAATAAGCCCGCAGTGAGCATAAAGTACGGTGTTATGAAATTCAATATGGCCTGCATCCGGCTTTTTGAAGGAATTAAGTACGTCCTTCCGATTTTGCATCCAAACAAAAAGCGACTTGCGCTGATTATGTGCCCGGAAGAGGACAGCGCATCTGTTGAGTGGGCAAGGCAAAAGGGCGAAAACTGGGTAAATAAGGATATTACCTCTTTGGAATTTGTGGAAAATATCTTCAAAATCATGAACTGGAACCGGGAATGCCGCTATAAAGTGCTCGGACGGGTAGCCAACTCAGATCAGGGGCTTTGTATGTTGTTCGATTTGGAAGAAGCAATCATGTTCACCCCAAAACCACAGGAATATACGGACCCGATTACTGGTGAAATGAAGAAAAAACAAATGAAATTCTTCCCGGATGCCTATAAGAATCGAATCGGAAAATCTTATAATGATTACGTTGCGGACCACCAGCTGAATATGTTTGAGGACTTCATTGGGTATCAGGGGTCAGCAGTATTGGATGAATCTGTACGGGAAGAGGATACAGTGCCGAAGCTACCGATGACACAGAAAAACGAACTACCAGAAAATACAGCGTTGCCCCATTTGCCGGAACAACCTGTGAATATGCAGCAATCGAGTTATGAGCTTGACGAGAGAGGAATGCCGACATGAATTCGGGACGACTTATGAACCTGCGGGTGACGATTCCGGCGGAAAGCCGAAGAATGAATGTAGGAAAAGACGTTATTCGCATTCTTGGGAGTCCGGCCTATATCTGCGTTTTGCAGAGGAAAGATCGGAAGTCTATTGTGATTACACCGTGTACCGCCGAACATCCCATGTCCTTTAAGGTCCCGGACAGGCTGCTGACCGATGGGCAGTGCCGGATGATGATTAACGGAATACAGTTCATTCAGGCACTGCTGGAGGCAAATGGCCTAGTGGCAGGAAAGGATCATCAATTTAAGGGGCGATATGATGCCGAGAAAAATGCGGTTATCATTTCGCTTGAAAAAGATGAACAAAGTGCCCTCTCGCCTCAAAAGTGTAGAACTTGACATCACGTCCACTTGGACGTATAATACGTCCAAATGGACGTGATGAAGGGAGCCGATATTATGCATGCCGGAATTTTAGATGGCTTTCAAACGATAATTCCAACAGCGGCAGCCGTCTTATTGAAAAAACGACAAATGTTAAGGCTGACGCAACAAGAGATTGCTGATCGCGCAAAAATAACCTTGCGTCAATATCAAAGGTTGGAATCTGGGGAAAGAAGTATTTTGACCTGTTCTTTTGGCTTGGCGTGTCGAGTAATTGAAGCTCTTGATATGGATGTTTCTGAATTCTATCATGGCGACTATTACCTTGAAGAACTGAAAACTATTGAAAGCAAATGATTGGTGGCAGGGGAAAACATCAATTTAAATGACGGCATGATGCCGAAAAGAGCGATACGGACAAATCTGTGCCGAAAAGTTTACATATGTCAGCTTGATATGCAAAGCGTTTTATGGTAAGATGAAAGCATAATAGGAAGAGTATACACTCCCGTTGAACCTGTTGCTGGGAAGTGAATGCTGATGGAAAACCAGCTTGCTCATGCGATAACTCAGACGAAATATAATTCGAGTGATGATAAGGCTGCTAAGAACAGCTGGTCACTAAAACTATATCGAATGAGCAGATAGGCTATACGAGGCTCAATTAATTGAAAACCGATAACATAGGAATCCTAATAAACAGTGGGGCATCTCTATGAATGAGCAATTGCTGAAAATGAATGGCTTATCGGTGGGAATTTTAGATGCACTATCATTTGAGTCGCATTTGGGAATTCCGTTGAAGAAGAACTTGCATTATTTTGATAAAGATTTGTTAATTGCTGAACTGATTTCGATGACTGAGTGGTTGGATGAACAGGAAATCCTTTCTAATATTGCGCTAGACTACAGGGTTAAGAGCTTGGATTCTATGCTTTTGAAGTATGATCGTTACTACCCGGATCATCAGACACGAAAAGTATTTAATGATATTCTGGGCTTCCGGGCTTTTTGTGATAGCTACGATCAAATATTGGAGGAAGAGCATTCACCGTTCCGGATTGCTGATATGGCAAAAGGAAAGGCAGTGGATGATGGTTACAGGGGTGTCCATGTGTACTATCAGAAAAGTGGAAGGCATTACCCCATAGAAATCCAATTTAATACGTTGTTTGATAGGCAATTAAATAACTGGCTTCATGATTATCTGTATAAAAAGAGTTATCCCGTGGAAACAGGGAAGATAATGCGTGAAATGTATGAAAATGGATTGATTCGGAATGAACATGAATTTAAGGAGGTGCTGAATAATGTGCTATTTGGTAGCAAAAGATCGTAATGCACATGGTTGCTTTGCTCTAAAAACGACGCATGGGAAGCATCTGGTGGAATTAAAAAGAGAATTGAACAGAGAGGTTGGATATAAGGGAGTACAGCTTGTAACAATCAGCAGGCCAACAGCGTATGGTGAGTATGCGCCTTACCACTTTGTGGATACAGAACAGGAATTTCAGATTCTTGTAAAGAGTCTTCGTCCATAAAAATGCTGTACGTGGGAGCGGTGTATTTCAGTTCAGGCGATTGGTGTATGCTGGAATAATATCATCTGTAGTCAGGTTAAGCCCCCGAATTATGAATAAGAAGATAAGCCCTACAAGGCTCAAATTGGTGTAAGAACCGATTGAAAGCCTTGTAGGGCTTATTTTTTTGCAAAAATTTTTGTTCCTTACTTGACAACCGCATATGGACAACCAGAAAAAATCCTGATTTCATGCGGGTTTACGCGGCTTGACCTTTTCACCTCAACCTGTTTCTGCCTGTCATAATGCGTTGCGGCCAGTGTGATTTTAGGTGCTAATGGCTTCTGGTTGCGCTCTATACTTAACCCACCACAGCGAAAGCTGATAGAGCAGAAAACAGAATAAGGAGGTACGAAGGCAAGCCTGCGTATAGATTGTTACTGCAATCTGTATTTCAGCCTTTCCAAGTTCGTTGATTTTGCCAAGGAAAAGAATGCTTCCTGTGTGATGTGCCATGAGGAAAACGAACTGAAAAAGCAGCAGAAAACAGCAATCATCACGCTTGATAACTCGGATCTGATTACGAGCTATGAGGAAAAGCCAAAGGAACCAAAAGGAAATCTGGCTGTGCCGCCGTTCTACTGCTATCATGCCTGTGATGTAAAGCGGATTCAGGAAGCTCTGGAGAACGGCTGCGGCTATGACGCACCGGGTAGCTTTGCGGCTTGGTTGAGCAAGCAGACACCGATGCACGCTTACGTCATGCCGGGTAAGAGGTATGACATTGGCGATATTAACAGCTATGAGTATGTAAAGAGTGTGTTTTCAAAATAAAAACGCAAAGAGAGAGGAGAAAGTAATCATGAGAGATTTTAAGGATTTGAAAATTGCTGTGGCCGGAACTGGCTACGTTGGACTTTCCATTGCAACGCTGCTGAGCCAGCATCATAAGGTTATGGCAGTGGATATTGTGCCGGAAAAGGTGGAACTTATCAATAGCAAAAAGTCTCCGATTCAGGACGAATACATTGAAAAGTATCTGGCAGAGAAAGAACTGAACTTAACTGCAACACTGGATGCAAAGGCGGCATATAGCGATGCAGATTTTGTTGTTATTGCAGCTCCTACCAACTACGACAGCCACACGCAGCACTTCGACACATCTGCAGTTGAAGCTGTGATCAAGCTGGTCATTGAATATAACCCGAGCGCCATCATGGTCATTAAGTCCACGATTCCTGTAGGCTACACAGCAAGTGTAAGAGAAAAATTCAACAGCAAGAACATCATCTTCAGCCCGGAGTTCCTGCGTGAGTCCAAGGCTCTCTATGATAACCTGTACCCTTCTCGCATCATCGTTGGCACTGATCTGAACGATGAGCGTCTGGTTGAGGCGGCACACGAGTTTGCTGGTCTGCTGCAGGAAGGTGCCATCAAGGAGAACATCGACACCCTGTTCATGGGCTTCACCGAGGCAGAGGCAGTCAAATTGTTTGCCAATACATATCTGGCTCTTCGTGTTGCTTACTTCAACGAACTGGATACCTATGCAGAGATGAAGGGACTGAATACCCAGCAGATTATCAACGGTGTCTGCCTTGATCCGCGCATTGGTACTCATTACAATAACCCCAGCTTCGGCTATGGGGAGGACTGTTTCCCGAAATATATAAAGCAGTTCCTAAACAATTATTACGATACGAATGAAATTTTTTTAGAGGAGAGAGTCAGATGAAGAAAAATGGTGAAATAAAAGTGTGCTTGGTGGGTTCATCTGGCGGCCATTTGACCCACCTTTATATGTTAAAGCCTTTTTGGAAGGATAAAGATCACTTTTGGGTCACATTTGATAAAGAGGATTAAGTTACTTTGCTATTGCTGGATCCAGTCCATGCAAAGAATAATGAAGTTCGTATGAAAGCATTTGCCGGATTCAAAAAATGGGCATTTAAGGATTTCTCTGATGAGTATATCGGCTATGCGGCATTACGCGAGGGTGGAAAGAAATATTCGGCGGTTATAACAGGAAGCGATCAGCTTTGGAGTCCAGCAGGATTGCCAACGAATTATTACAATTTGATGTTTGTTCCGGATGACACGCTAAAAATTTCAATTGCTTCTAGTTTCGGAGTAAAGGAAATTCCGTGGTATCAAAAGAAAAGAACGATACAGTATTTGAATCGCATTGAATACATTAGTATGCGCGAGAATCGAGGAAGTGAGATTGTCAAGGAATTGACTGGTCGAGATGCTCCTACGATTTTAGACCCTGTTTTCTTTTTGAGTAAAAATGAATGGCTGGAGAGAATTCCTAATAAAAGAGAAATCAATGAGCCATATATTTTTGCATACTTCCTTGGCGCCACACAGGAATATCGCAATCTTGAATGAAATGCAGATTCCGACCCCGGCAGCGTATCACGTAGCGGAAAATCATGTGTACAGTGAGCAGAAAGCATGGGACTTGCAGCGTAGCCATTGGACAAGCGGAACAGTTTACCATATTTTGAAAAATGAGAAGTATAAGGGAACCTATGTGGGCGCGAAATTCATTATGCCTGTTCCCTGTAAGCATCGGGTCCTGCGCGCACCGCTGGAACAGCAGGTACGAATTGAGGACAGCCATGCCGCCATTGTGACCCCGGAGGAATTTGAACAGGCACAAAAGGCCATTATGCTGCAGCATGGGAACCACCAGGCCGAGAACTACACAAAACACCAGTATCCCTTGAAAGGCAAGGTCTACTGCGGTTACTGCCAGAAGCTGATGAAATATCGTGTTCTCAAGAAACTTGGCCCCTCGTTTAACTGCAGATTCTCAGCGACAGCGGTGGACAGTCCCTGCAAGCGAATCCCAATCTCTGAGGAACTGCTGGAAGAGATTGTCCGAAATGCACTGACAGCGCAAATAAAACAGGCGGAGCATATACTGGAAATTCTGCACGAACGGGAACGCAAAGCGTTGATCTGCTTTTCCGCACTGGAACGGCAGGAAGAAAAGCTGAGTGCAGAAAAGGCAGAGATTGTAAAACAGCGCGTTGCACTGTATGAGCAATACGCCGACGGGAATATGAGTAAGGAAGAGTTCATCCGGCAGAGAGATGCCTACAGAGTGCAGGAAGATGAACGGATGGAGCAGATCCAACGGCTTCGCACCGAGAAAAATCAAATTTTCCAGCCTGTGAAGAAGGATACGGATAATTTACAAGCCGTGATGGATACTGTGAGAGAGGCTGGCGATGTGATGCACTTATCGCAGAATGTGGTGGAAACCTTTATTGACCGCATCATGAATATTATTGTTACCGGCGGTGCTGGTTTTATTGGTAGTAACTTTGTGTTCCATATGCTGAAGAAGTATCCGGATTACCGGATTATCTGCCTGGACAAGCTGACCTGCGCAGGCAATCTGTCCACGCTGGCACCTGTTATGTCCGGCACATTATCATTCATTCTACAGATGAACTTTACCGGCTCCAGAAGTCAAAGTATGTTCAGAGCCGTACAGATAGGGTGTATTTTCTAACATTGCTTAGGAGAATACGCAGCTGAACCGGCCAACGAAGCATACCAGACTGAGAAATAAAATTTTCAGGAAGTATAAGGCGAGCGGCTATGCTGGTGTGGAAGCAATTTTTGAGCGGGATCAGCGGAACCAGAAGTTCATATGGGGAATGTATGACCGCATTTGCGGAATGTTCTGCCGGAAAACACGGTAAGGCTGCGGCTTTCGGTCAAAATACACACATTTCCGTGCATCAGCGGCAAATGTTTGTTAAACTATTATCTATCTTGCAACCTTGCAATGTGCACGGTTTTTGTTTATAATAGTAGAGTAACGGGGCAAGACCCCCGAATGCGAGCGAAACTCTAGTTCAGAAATTAAAACTTGAGAGGAGTTTATTACCATGGGTTTAGGTAAGAAGACGATCGACGATCAGAACTACTGCGGCAAGAA
>ERZ837590.373-NODE-373-length-39225-cov-21.353408_pt1 | contig 39225 bp, 25 predicted proteins | sample MGYA00519573_ERZ837590 | MGnify/ENA primary metagenome ERZ837590 (study PRJEB31850, sample SAMEA3708820) | human gut metagenome | biome: human gut; feature: human-associated habitat; material: faeces | place: China | collected 2014 ... | reverse complement strand
AACAGCTGGCAGAGGCACTGGATGAGATTGCAGAAGCTTTTGATCCGTATGAGTACAGAGATAATGTGGAGAGGGGAGAAAATACGGTACAGGAAGTAATGCTGGATTTACAAAGCGGTAATATTCATTATTATGTTTCTTACTTGAAGGATATTGTAGACGAAGAATGCGACCTGTCTGTTCGTGCAGGTGTATTGTTGGAAAGACTGAAAGCCTATGAACCGGAGATTCCAAAAGATATGGAGCCGATGGTGTATGTGAATTATTGTGAGAAAAGTGAACTGGGGAATCCAAGATGCCAGAAGTTATCTGATTTGGATTCCAAAACAGTAGAACAGGACAAAGCCTGGTATGCCGACTGTGATCCCAACACTAATGAACCAAAAACGACAGCACAGATGTTTTTTACAGTATATTATGCTGAGAAGGACGACAAGATGCTGCATCATTTTCAAGGTAAGATAGACATTGGTAGCGGAAATGGCGGCATCATCAGTCAGTTAAAGATGCAGAATGAAATGAAGTTGACGGATGAAAGCTGGATCATCTATCAGCAAGGAAAAGGCAATGAAGAGTACCAGAAGTATATGGAAGATCTGACGGATATGCAGAATCATGTGTTGCCGTATTTGCAGAGCTTTTGCAGCCTGGAAGAAAAAGGTGTGAAGGAGAGACGAGAACAGCAAGTAGCAGAGAAAAATGAGAGCAGAGAAGCTGTGCCAAGAGCTGGCGTTGAAATAAATACAGCAGTTAAGGACGCAGGGAAAGCTGAAAGAAAGGCAGTAGCACAGAAAAAGGCAATGCCAGGAAAAGAAAAGAAACCGTCAATCCATGAACGCTTGGAAATCAATAAGAGAATTATTCAGGAAAAACAGGGAAAAGATAAGCTGGAGAGAGGGGCTGATTTGGGTGTAAGATAAACAGCGGATATTAAGCTACTAATGAGGATGTGGGAAGTTGATTCCTACCTCCTTTTTAGTGCGTAAAGAACGATTGAATGTTATAATAAAAGCAGATTGGAGGAGAATTAATGCTAACCACACCATTAGGAGATATTGAAATATATGTAGATGACAACAAGGTTGAATATATGGAAAAGAATATTAGAGTGTCAGACAAATTATGCCCTGACGTTAGTGGGAGATATGCCATTAAAATTGATTTTATTCCAGATGGGAAAATACATACAATCTCTTGTAAAATAAAGGGACATGTTTCATCTAAAAAGGATAGAATAGAACCAGGAGAGCGCTTAGAATTGAAATCGTTTTACAAAGACAATACTAAATTGTCAATAGGTATGGAAGGCGAATCAGGATATTATGCGGATGGTATGTGCGTCTCAGATATATATGATTACGATAACGAGTATATGGAAGACGGTGTTTTATATTTGGTTATGAAAGAAACTAAGACAACAAAGTATGTGTTTGGTATTGCATGGATTGAAAATGTTACAACGGAAAACGACGTGCAGACATGGTATGGAGCGGATCCAACATTATTTTGACAAGGAAGAAGGATAATTGTTATGGGAAAACCATTTAAAGATAAATTGAAAAATGTAGGAGATTTTATTAGTGGAACTATTGCAGAGGTAGAAAAACAGGCAAAAGATAGTGAGGTGCTTGATAAGATTTCTAAGGGAACGAAAGATGGTCTTGTGTTCGTATCAAACGGAGTAAAGGACGGAGCCGAAAAGATTACAAATGGAGCAAAAACAAGTGCTGATACGATAAAAAATGTGGTGGCTGAACATAAAAAACAGGGCTCACAAGACGATAACAAAGAAAAGCAGTGCAGCCTTGATGACCAACTTCATGACGCAGTAAATAGGTATAATGCGGCATATGCAGAGTTTGAGAATAACGGCTCAGCCATTCTTAGACAGCGGGAACGATCTGTGGATTTACTGGAAAATGTTGAAAACTTAATAAACAGTATCGCAAATCATCCAAAGAATTTTGATGCAGAATTCAAGGAGATCCAGCTTTATAAAAAAGAATTCAAAGATGTATGTGATTATGCAACACAAGAACTCGATGCGGCAAAGAAATCCATGGCAGGTGTAGGTGCAGGAGTAGCCGGAAGTATGGCTGTAGCCAGTTTGGCTCCGAGTGCAGCTATGTGGGTAGCAACTACATTTGGTACAGCTTCTACAGGAACTGCTATATCAACATTGTCAGGTGCAGCTGCTACTAATGCAGCTTTAGCATGGCTTGGAGGTGGTGCAGCCGCTGCTGGGGGAGGTGGAATGGCATCTGGAACTGCATTTTTGGCAATGGCCGGTCCAGTAGGCTGGACAATTGGAGGAGCTACATTATTAGCATCAATTGCTCTGTTTGCAAATAAAAAAATCAAACTTGGTAAAGAAAAGAAAGAAGAGATTGAGGCAATATTACACAATGTTGAATCAGTTAGTGAAGTTAATGTCAAAATGCAGTCATTATTAGATAAGACGGAAAAATTAAGAAGTATGTTGAATGATCAATACGGAAAATGTATGACTTACTATGGGAAGAACTTTATGGAAATAGCAGATGAAGGGCAAATATTATTGGGAACACTTGTGAACAATGCAAAATCTCTGGCAGCAACGCTTGGTGAAACTGTGGAGGAATAAAGTAAATGATAGAAGCTAAAAAGATTATTAAAAGTGGGCAAGAACAAGCTGTCGCTTCATGGATTAATTACCTGAATCAGGTGCGATTAGACAGATTGATGTAGGCATTGCAGAAAGAAGAATTAAATCTGAACGAAGCGATGTCTACCATTAGTGAAACACTTAAAACTATTAGCAGAGATATCGTGAATAATGGAAAAGGACGAGGCGGTCAATATGGAATGCACGGATTTATTGCTGAAGTTGCAGAATGTGGTATTGGAAATGCCAGAGAACAGATAGAAGGAAAAGCGCCAATATACGAATGGATTAATGATAATGGACCTGAAGATTTGAGAAGGGGAGCAACACTGATCCAGCAGAAATTTGTAAACGGAGGCGGACATTTATCACTACAGGCAATTCGTATGCATTTAAATGCTTATCCTGATTTCCTTGATAATGGCGGAGTATATCAGATTCCGGAAGACCATTACGAGAAAATCAAGTGGTTGCTTTCAATTTCAGAAAAAGAAGCAAATAAAATGCCGACTTCAACAGGCGATTTTTCTTTGAAACAGTGGAGAGAAGTGCATGAATTTTTTAAAAATGGCGATATTCCATTAGATAAAGTAGAACCGTCTAAATTAAAATATTCTGAAGTCCAGAAAGGTACATACGAACAGACTTTTTCAAAAGAAAAGAGTAGTTTAAGAAAACGAAATCAGGAAAGAAACGAACAGGCATATAATAAAAGTAAACCTACGTTATCTGAGGGAGCGAAAGCAACAGCAGCCGCAGCCGCAATTGAAGGTGCTATGGCATTGTGCATGGGAATAGCTGAAAAAAGAAAGTCTGGTAAGAAATTTAATGCTTTTGATGAGAATGATTGGAAAGAGATTGCAGCTACTACAGGAAAGGGAACCTTGAAAGGTGGTATACGAGGAGCATCTATTTATACATTGACAAATTTTACTGCAACTCCGGCAGCTGTAGCAAGCGCAATGGTAACAGCAACATTTGGTATTGCGGAACAGGCATATCAATTAAAGCAGGGAAATGTAAATGAACAGAGATTTATTGAGAATTCAGAAATGTTATGTTTAGATGCTTCAGTTAGTGCACTTTCTTCATTTGCAGGCCAGGTATTGATTCCGGTTCCTGTACTTGGTGCAGTGATTGGTAACACTGTAGGAACTATGATGTATCAGATTGCAAAAGATAATCTGTCAGCCAGAGAACAGAAGATATTTGAAGAATATGCAGAAGCAGTACGTCAGCTGGATGTTTCATTACAGGAGCAGTATCAGGAATTTGTTGATGAAATTGGTAAGGATACGAAAATGTTCATGGAATTATTAGACAGGGCATTTGCACCAGACATTCGTGTAGCTTTTGAAGGTTCTATTGATTTGGCAAAATCATGTGGAGTACCAGTAGATGAGATATTAGATAGTAAAGAAAAAATAGCATCGTTTTTTATGGGTTGAAAGATGATGTGTCATAAATCACCCATCTATGATATTATATAATTATTCAAAGAAGGGGTGGGTGAAATGCCAAAAGGAACAAATCAGAAATATAAATTATATCGTTTAGCTCAGATTATGCTAGAAAGAACAGACGATGAGCATTATATAACAATGTCAGAAATCAAGGAAGCTCTTGGAGAGTATGATATTACTGCAGATAGGAAAAGTTTATATGCAGATCTAAAAGATTTGGAAGTTTTGGGTGTGGAAGTTGAAGGAGAGCCGGTAAAGAACAAATATCATTATCATGTTGTAAGCCGTATGTTTGAGCTTCCAGAGCTAAAACTACTTGTCGATGCTATACAGTCATCTAAATTTATAACAGAGAAAAAATCCAATACATTAATTAAAAAGCTGGAAAAGTTGGTAAGCAAGTACGAAGCACAGAAATTACAGCGCCAAGTATATGTGTCTGGTCGAATAAAAACCATGAATGAAAGCATTTATTACACGGTTGACACAATACATAATGCCATTTCAGAAAACAAAAAGATTAAATTCCAATACTATCAGTGGAACGTAAAAAAGGAGATGGAACTCAGGCATGATGGTGCCTATTATCATATTAGTCCATGGGGACTTTCTTGGGATGACGAAAATTACTATTTGATAGGCTATGATTCTCAAGCCGGGTTTATTAAGCATTTCAGGGTAGATAAAATGATACATATAACATTGTCTGAGGAAAAAAGAGATGGTAAGGAATGCTTTAGAAAATTAGATATGGCAGATTATGCAAAAAAGAGCTTTGGAATGTTTGGTGGTGATGAACAGACTGTAAAATTATTAGTAGACAATTCATTGGCTGGCGTAATTATAGACAGATTTGGAAAGGATATTTATATTTGCAAACAGGACAAAGATCATTTTACGGTAAATGTGGATGTACATGTGAGCAGACAGTTTTTGGGTTGGATTATATCATTAGGAAATGGAATCAGAATACTTGGGCCAGCAGCAGTGGTGGATTCTATGAAAGCCGAAATAAATCGTTTGGCAGCACAATATAAATAACAATATTGAAGAGGATATCAGTATGTAGATGAATGCTGATATCCTTTTTTGTTATTTCAAACCACAAAATCGAACGTAAATTCGTGGTATTTTTATGACCCATAACACATGCTAGAGTATAAGTATAACAAGAAAACAACCACAAACGGAGGAATGTGTTATGAGTAAAAAAGAAGGATACAGTAGAAAAGGATTTTTTGGAGAGATTAAGCATTATGATGCAAATGGTCGTAAAATCGGAGAGAGCAGACCGGGATTTTTTGGTGGTATGAATAACTATGATGCTAATGGCCATAAAATCGGAGAGAGTAGACCAGGATTCTTTGGAGGTATGAATCATTATGATAATTCAGGGCATAAAGTAGGAGAAAGTAGACCTGGTTTCCTTGGAGGAGCAAATCATTATGATAGCAAAGGACATAAAACAGGACATAGCAATCCTGGAATTTTTGGAGACTGGAATCATTATGATGATTAATATGATAATGCCAAAACAATGTAAGAGGAGACGATAGCATATGAAAAAGAGAAATGGTTTCGCAATTATTGTTGCAATAGTTTTATTGATACTTATTGGAAATTTTGTTGGAATGCAGAACAATTCGATTGTAAAAAAGAATACGCCAGAAAGTGAAAAAACCTCAGAAATAAATACAACCATAAAGGAAGAAACACCAGTAAGTAGCACCTCGGAAACTGTTACACATAAGACAGATTCAGATAGAACGACATATTCAACTACACATTCAGGACAGAATTATGATTATAAATCAAAAACGTATAAATCCAGTAACAGCAACAGTGTGAAGACATATGATCCTTATGATGTTCAAGATTTTGATGATCCAGACGATTTCGCAGAGGAATGGGCAGAAGAATTTGGAGATGGAGACTATGATGACGGATACGATGATGCTTATGATTACTGGGAAGACGAAGCAGAGTAACAGATAAAAAGAAAATTTTGGGAGGGATATTTATGCTTGGACCGCTTGATAAAATGTTTGATTTTAATCACGATGGCAAACTGAATGGATTTGAAAGAGCTGCAGAATATGAATTTATGAGTAAGCAAGGATTTTTTGGAGATACAAAATCTGATGATTCAGAAGATTTATTTTCTAGCGAAGAACAAGATTTGTTTGCAGACGAAATGGACGAGCTAGAGATTGCTGGCTTAGATACAATGGAATTATCTATGATGGATGAGGAGGAAAGGCGAGAAGCAATAGAAGAAGCGGGTTTGGATCCAGATGACTATGATTTTGACTGAAAAATACCTAGGATTTCCTAAAAATTATCAAATATAAAATAAAAATAATTTTCGAGTTGTCAAAACAATACATTGCCATATAACAGAATCCGTTATATAATAAAAAGGATTAAGTGAAGATTCGTGTTTATATCGAAGAGAGGTACATACATGGCAGTTTCATATAACGGATTATGGAAATTACTGATTGACAACAATATGAAAAAAATGGATTTGGTAGAACGTGTAGGTATTAGTAGTAGCACGTTAGCTAAAATGAGCAAGGGAGAAATTGTATCACTGACTGTTTTGGAAAAAATCTGTGATGAGCTAAATTGCGATTTTGGCGATCTTATCAGCTATGATCGGAAAGGGGCAAAAAAATGATGGAATACAATGCGGCCAGCGTTAAATTTCTTCTTTGGCATGTTGAAACAAAGGAAACAGCAAAATTGCTGCAGGAACATAGTTTTGACGAAATACGAAGAATGGTATTAGAAGACAACATATATCAACAAAAATCAAGAGAGCGTGCGCAGAGTGAATTCAGCTGTATTAAGAAGCGTCTTCAGGCATTACCAGAAGAACTGATTCAAAAACTAATACAGTCAGATATTCAGACTACAAAAATTATCACATTTATTGCCTGCATGGTAACAGATCGCCTTCTTTTTGAACTGATGTATGAAGTGTATAGAAATAAAGTCCATTATGGTGAAGAAAATATCACAGATGCTGATTTGAATATTTTTATGAATGATAAAAGAGATCAGAGTGAAAAAATGGCGGGCTTTTCTGATCTTACAATTCGAAAATTGAAACAGAATTATTCAAAATATATGTTTGAAACAGGACTGATATCTGGAAAGACTTCAGAAAAGAAGATTGAACGTCCTTACATAGATACAGAAATCAGGGATATTTTGTTAAGAAATCAAATGGAAAAGTATTATTATGCACTTACAGGAGAAATGTGATGGAATTTCAGGATAAATTAGATGGTATCTGGAAACGAATATCAGATGAAGAGTTCCTTGCAAACCGAGGAACAGGAGGCGAAGTACGCTATTATGTATTTGATTACGATGCCTCTATGGAATTGATAGTACGGGATAAAATAAGACAGTTACGAAAACAGAATAATCCGGAAGCAGATGGATTTGAGATTGTTGAGTATGATTTGTATCAGATGGTACTGGACATTTTAAATGAAAAGGGTTATCTGGAAAAATGTATTAAATTTGAAAAAACAAAAGGGCGGGACTACCTTTATACTGCAGTGGCAAAATTGTTGCGACTTACATCAGATAATAATTTGATTGTTAATAGAATTGTGCAGCAGACACCAGAACATGCTGTAGTTTTTTTGACTGGAGTAGGAAAGGTTTTTCCGTTCGTCAGATCACATAATGTTTTGAATAATCTTCATCAGATACTCGATTCATCTCCGGTTGTTATGTTCTATCCGGGAAGATGGAGTGGTGAATCGTTAAGTTTATTTGGAACAATAAATGATGGTAATTACTACAGAGCATTTCCGCTTATCGTATAGGAGGACAAAGCAATATGAAAATCAAAGATATGTTTTATAAAGAGATTGACCGTGATATTAAAGGCGTAATTAAAGTCGGTCAGGCAGATGATGAGAATGTATACCAGGAATTAGATGAATATGTTGTAACATCAGAGCTAGAATCCTATATGATGAAGTTTTTTCAGGCATACATAAACGGATTGGAAAATAGAACGGATAAAATGGGCGTATGGATTTCCGGTTTCTTTGGTAGTGGTAAATCACATTTCCTGAAAATTTTATCTTATCTTCTGGATAATAAGCAGGTATATGATGAGGATGGTAAATTACATACTGCAACCAGTTTCTTTACCGAAGGAGTGAAGGTTCAGAATAATGACCTAAAGAAAGAAATTCAAAAAATAGCAGATTACAGCAATGATGTAGATGTCATTTTATTTAATATAGATTCTAAAAGTGAAAGCGATTCCAAGATGAACAAAGAAGCTATTCGTGATGTATTTATGAAAGTTTTCAATGATTATCTTGGATATTGTGGCTCTATCCCATTTCTCGCAGAATTCGAACGGAAGCTGGATGCTGATGGTGTATATGAATCTTTTAAAACGAAATTTGAAGAAATAAATGGTTCTTCTTGGGTAGATACAAGAGAAGACTTCTATTTCATTCAGGATGAAATTATTGAAACAGTAACTGAATTGGGAATCATGAGCGAAAAAGAAGCAAATAACTGGGCAGAAAATGCTCAGAATACATATAGCATGTCTGTTGAAAAATTTGCTCAGTGTGTACACAGTTATTGTGCAAGCAAAGGGAAAAACCATCATGTGGTATTTCTGGTTGATGAGATTGGACAGTATATTGCAGATGATAGCCAATTGATGGTAAATCTCCAGACAGTGGCAGAAGATTTAGGAACAGCTTGTAAGGGTAAAGCCTGGATCGTAGTTACAAGTCAGCAGGATATCGATTCAATTACAAAAACGATGGGTAATGATTTTTCTAAAATCCAGGGGCGGTTTGACACAAGAATCGCTTTGTCTTCTGCGAACGTGGATGAAGTTATCCGTAAACGTATCCTTTACAAAAAAGAGATTGCAGCTGCTATTTTAAGAGAGTTATATGGAGATTCTGAACCAGTTTTAAAAGGCATGATTACATTCAGCGAAGGAACACCGAATATGCCTTTATATAAAGATGCAGAAGATTTTGCGGAAGTATATCCATTTATTCCATATCAGTTCAAATTACTTGGAAATGTATTGACATCAGTCAGACAGTATAGTTCTAGTGGTAAACATCAGTCAGACGGTGAGAGATCTATGCTTGCTTTGTTTAAAGAAGCTGCTGAAAAATATGAAAATGAGCGTGAAGGAATTTTAGTGCCATTTAATGCTTTTTACAGTGCACTGGATGATTTTATTGATCATACACATAGGATTGTTATTTCACAGGCATCCAGAAATAGTCGTTTGAATCCTTTTGATGTTGAAGTGCTGAAAGTTCTTTTCATGATCAAACATGTTAACAACTTTAAAAGTAACGTGGAAAATGTGGCTACATTGATGATATCGAGTATGACAGAAGATATTTTGGAACTTCGGAAAAAAGTGGATGCGTCTTTCAGGATTCTGGCAAATGAAGGTGTAGTACAGAAAAATGGTGACGAATATACATTCCTTACTAACGAAGAACAGGATGCAGAAAATGTAATTCGTACCATAAATATTGATCCAAAAGATACTGTTAATTATGTTGCATCTGTTGCCTTTGAAGAGGCAATCGCATTGACCAATAATAAATATAAATATAACAATCGGTACCAATTTGGGTTTAACCAGCAGATTGATGATCGAGTAATTCGAAGCAATCCGGCAAATCATCTGACTTTGCATCTTCTAACAGCATATTGCGGTAAAGATGACGATCTCAGTCTTGGATTGCTTTCAGCGGATGAAAAGAGTGTTGTTGTCCGTATGTCTGATGATTATGCATATCTGACAGAAACAGAAAGCATGAAAAAAGTAGAGGCGTTTTTAGGAAAACCAGACCTTGCTAATTTGACAAATTATGAAGTCATTCGGATTAATAAGCAAAAGGAACGTAATGACAGAGTAAAGAGAATCAGTGATTATGTGCGTATGGCACTGGAGTCAGCAGACATCTATGTGCGTGGCGAAAAAGTTACGACGAAAGCAAAAGATGTGGTTGCTCGAATTAATGAAGCTTTCGGAAAGTTGGTTGCCAGCGAATTCAGTAAACTTGGGGATATGGAAACAGCTCCGGAAGCATCTGATATCCAAAATATGCTTAAAAAGACAAAAGCTCAAATGACATTAAATCTTCCTGGTATGAGAGAAGAAAATGCGGATGCACTTCGGGAGCTTTTGGCGAAAGTACAGGAAGCAGAGCGTTACGGAAGAATTTATTCTATTAAACAGGCGTTAACAGATTTTGAAGATGCACCATATGGATATACAGAACTAGATGTGGAATATCTGATTGCAACATTGTACAAAAAAGGTCAGATTGCATTGAAAATGAATAGTGTGATTTACAGTCCGGCAAGCACTAATCCAGATGATGCATATAAATATATTACGAAAAAGGAATATCGGGAAAAAATCAGTCTTGCAATGAAAGAAATTCCGAAGACTCAGTGGATAAAGTCAGTGAAAACGGTTATTACAGACTTTTTGGGACGAACAGTAGTAACAGATGATACAGATGTGTTAATGCGTGATTTCAGAGGATATGCACAGACAAAAAAAGCTTCCATGCAGACATTACTTCGTGAAGAATACCAAAAAAATGAAAAACTGCCTGGAAAAAAACTGTTGGAGAAGTCAGTTCGCCTGATTGATGATGTCCTGCAGATTAATGATCCGATGACCTTTTATAAGAGAGTAGACGAGCTTTATGGAGATTTTGATGAAGCGGCAGAAGGACTTGCAGATCTTACGGCATTTTTAGAAGGAGCACAGAAGGACAAATTTAATAAAGCATGCTTTGTTTTATCCATCTTCAAAAAAAGTGAAAATTATATTTCAGATGCAGACGTGATTGGATATGCAAAGCAAGTGGAAAGACTGATCAATTTGCCTGAACCATATAACTTTATCAATAAACTAGAGGAATTCGCAATCAGATTACAGAATGCAATTACAGAATTATTGGAGAAAGATGCGAAGAGAATAGAACCAGATGTGTACGCAGATCGAAAAATAGCTATGGAAGCGGTGTTAGAAGACCGTCCATATGCAGATATTGTGAGTAAGAAAATTAACCAGAAGTTTGAGGCATTACTGGATAAACTGAAACGAACAAATGATATTGCTGCATTAAATGGAATTCCATCTGAAAGCAATGCTTTGTTGGAAAATTGTTTAGCAGACATCAAAAATGAAGAGGCAGCGTACCAAAGAGCACAGGTTCAGCAACAGACTTCAGGGGATAAAACAAAGGAACAACCAGATGTAACGCCTGTAAAAGTAATTCATACAGAACCGATTACTATGCGTACATTAACCAGAGGAAAATCATATTCTATTAAAGACAGCGATGATGTAGAAGCGTTCTTACAGGAGATCAGGAGAGAACTGATGGCGAAGCTTGGAGATGACAAGGTTATTAAACTGAGTTAAAAAGGAAAAGAAAAATGGAAAAAACAGCGATAAAGAATTTTGCAATAGAAGCCAGAAAAATTCTGATGCGATCAGCAGAAGTACAAGCAGGGCTTTATGGTGTTACTAAAGATGGATGCTCAAATCCGATTCAAAAAGGAGCTGGATTTGAAGTCTATCAGACAGTAGCTGGTACAGAAAATAGAATCTATGGTGAGGATATCAGCAAACGGCGAGATCTTGTAGATGCCGTTAACGAAATTGGCTTCGCCCAGGTGATGGAAAAAGCAGCCTATACATGGTTTAATCGACTGATTGCTATTCGTTTTATGGAAGTGAACGATTACCTGCCTACTCGTACAAGAGTATTGTCTTCCGCAACTGGAAGTAAAACACCAGATATAGTGACGGAATATAGGGAAGTTAATCTGAACTTGACCGACGAAGATTTGGAAAAAGTTCAGATTCATATTAAAGAAAATAAATACGACGATGCATTTGAATATCTTTTTGTAAAACAGTGCAAGGAATTAAAACGTGTCCTTCCAAAGTTATTTAAAAAGACAGATGACTACATGGAACTATTATTGAAACTTTCATATATCAATGATGGTGTGGTTCGTATGCTTGTAGATACCATTCCTGAACGCAATTTTAATGTACAAGATGAAGGACAGGTTGAAATCATCGGTTGGATGTATCAGTATTACAATACCGAGCCTAAAAGTGCAGCATTTGGAAAAAAAGGTAAAATTACAAAAGAGGAGATTCCTGCAGTTACACAGTTATTCACACCAGACTGGATTGTACGGTATATGGTTGAAAACAGTCTGGGACGTTTATGGGTAGAAGGTCATCCAGATACGTGGGAATTGTTGAAAGATAACTGGAAGTATTATCTAGAAGAAGCACAGCAAGAACCAGAAGTGCAGTTGCAGCTTGCAGAGATTCGCAAAGAGTATGCACAGTTAAATCCGGAAGATCTGACATTTATGGATTGCTGTATGGGAAGCGGGCATATTCTTGTCTATGCTTTTGATGTGCTGATACAGATATATGAGAGTATGGGATATTCCAGAAGAATGGCTGTACAGGAAATTTTGAAACATAATTTGTACGGATTGGATATTGACGATCGTGCAGCACAGTTATCATATTTTGCTGTGATGATGAAAGCCTTGGAGTATGATAAAAGATTTTTCAATAGAGAAGAACAGCCACAACCACATGTATATGCCATTCAGGAAAGCAATACTGTAAAAAGAGAACAGTTAAAATATTTTGGAGCTGGATTGTCAGAGTCAGAAAAAGCAACTGCATTGGAACAGATGAATGGATTACTGGATACATTTACAGATGGTAAAGAGTATGGATCGATTCTTACGGTGGAGAGTTATGACTGGGAACTTTTAACTAGCTTTGCAGATAATATTGAAACATTGGGGCAGATGAATTTTGAAACTTATGGTATTCTCGAGACGCAGAAGAAAATGCTGAATCTTATTGAAATTGGCAAAGTTATGGCTCAAAAGTATTGGGTAATTTCAACTAATCCTCCATACATGGGACTAAAAAAAATGACAGGACCTTTGGTTGAAAAGATAACATCGGAGTACTCAATTGCAAAAGCAGATCTTGCAACAGTATTTATGGTAAAAGGAATTTTAATGACAAAAGCAACAGGTGTTTTTGCATCAATAACACAGCATGCTTGGATGTTTCAAACAACATATGAAAAATTAAGAAGTGAATTATCACAATATAGTTTTTCTAGTATGATTCATTTAGGAAGTAGTGCATTTGAAGAAATTAGTGGAGAAGTTGTTCAGACGTCTGCTTTTTCTATTAACAAATGGAAAATTAAGGGGTATAGAACAACAATTTCAAGATTGGTAGACAGTAAAAATAAGGAACAAGATTATTTTTCAATTCCATTAAAAAGAATAGATTTATCAAGGTTTGCTGATACACCAGGTGGGATATTAGCCTATTGGTTATCTGATAAAGTTGTGAAGGCATTAACGAATAATACTATTTCTTCATATGTACATAATTTTCAAGGAATTATACCAGGAAAGCCGGAATATTTAAAGCTATGGCAAGAAGTCATGTTTAATAGAGTTGAAAGAAAGTATTTTGAGCCAGCTGTTTTGAAGAATATAGATGCCTTTTTCCCTTATGCAAAGGGCGGTAGCTTCAGAAGATGGTATGGAAATAACAATTATATTATACACTGGAAAAATGATGGAAGAGATTTTGTTCGTTCACGAACTGAAAATAGACAGCTTTTTTTCAAATCAGGTATAACATGGTCAGATATTTCAACTGGGTTATTTAGTGCAAGACAGTTTGAAGCAGGACAATTATTTGATGCAGCAGGACCGGTTATCATTCCATTTGATGATTCGTTGACACTGTATATTATGGCATTTATGAATACAACTGTATTTCAATCATTAATTGCAATCATATGTCAGGGGTTACACTATGGAAATGGAGCAGTTATCTCTCGACCGATTATTGTACAATGTAAGGATAGGGTTGAATTAAAGGTAAAGGAAAATATTAAGTTGGCGAGAAATGATTGGGATTCTTTTGAAACATCATGGGATTTCATGAAACATCCATTAATTCGTTGTAATGAAGAAGTAAAAAATGTGACAGGTACATTAAACGAAAAGTATACTTCAATATCTGATAGTTATTGTTTCATAGAACAGAGTTTTCTTCTTTGGCAAAGGGAGTGTCAGGAACGATTTGAACAGTTAAAATCAAATGAAGAAGAATTAAATCAAATCTTTATTGATATCTACGGTTTACAGGATGAACTGTCACCAAATGTGGATGAAAAAGATGTTACAGTTAGAAAAGCAGATTTAAAGCGTGACATTCGTAGCTTAATTTCTTATGCTGTTGGTTGTATGTTTGGACGCTATTCTCTTGATGTTGAAGGATTAGCATATGCTGGTGGCGAGTGGGATAGTAGTAAGTATAAGACATTTATTCCGGACGATGATAATTGCATTCCGATTACAGATGAAGAATATTTTGAGGATGATATTGTTGGAAGATTCTGTGAGTTCTTAAAGGTTGTATTTGGAGAAGAGTCTCTGGAAGAAAATCTGAATTATGTGGCACAAGCTCTTGGTAATAAAGGAAACACTAGTAGAGAAATCATACGAAATTACTTCTTAAATGATTTCTTCAAAGACCATTGCAGTACTTATTCTGTAACAGGATCCGGTAAACGTCCGATTTACTGGTTATTTGATGCTGGTAAACAAAATGGATTCAAGTGTCTGATTTATATGCACAGATACGATAAAGACACAGTTAACCGAGTTCGATCAGAATATTTGAAGAAAATGCAGGATGCTATTGAAGGAGCATTAAAAAATGCAGAATATGCTGTAGATAATTCGTCCAGTGCTGTAGACCGGGCAACAGCAACCAGAAAACGTGATAAATACATTAAGCAGTTGAATGAAATTAGGGCTTATTATCCGGCACTCTCACATATGGCTTTACAGAGAATAGAAATTGATTTGGATGATGGTGTAAAAACAAACTATGCAAAATTCCAGGGCATTGAAACAGTAGATGAAAATGGAAAGAAACAAAAGGTTGATTTACTGGCAAAGATATAGGTGATCATTTGGATATTGAAAAACTTGCAACAAGTGCAATAACAAATTGTATAGCGGGGACAGATTTTCTGTCCCCTTGGATTAGTGAAGGAGATAGAGAACCATCATGGGATGGATTTATCTATGCTTATTCCAATAAGAATCAGGCAAAGAAAAATCTGACGGGTCGTGCAGCAGTTCAGGTAAAGGGGAAACAGGTGAAGAATGTAAAAAAGAAAAGCATTCAATATCCGGTATCCATGGTTGATTTGGAAAATTATCGAAATGATGGCGGAACGATATTTTTTGTTGTTGGAATAACTTCTGAACTGGAAGAGAAGATATATTATTTAGCATTGCCGCCGTTTAAGATAAATCAGTATCTGAAAATTTACAAAGGAAAGAAAACTCCAAGTTTAACATTTTCAGAGTTACCAGAGAAGAAAAATGATATTGAGAACATTGTTATCAATTTCGTAAATGATAGTAGGAAGCAGGCAATAGCTCAAAATGGAAAAAATTGGACAATTCCTGAAGTTGAAAAACTCGTTGGAATTGAAAATATGTGTTTGAATTTTTCTGTTACATGTATCGGGTACGACAGGAATGATCCATTTCCATATCTGAAGAATAATGAGTTTTATATGTATGCTGGAAATAAAGATAATTCGATACAATTTCCTGTTGAACATATTGAAAATATAGAAGTTATTACCTGTGAACGTGAATGTGTAATATCTGCTCAAAATAAAAAGTTTTATGACAGAATAAGAGTAGAACGCCACAGAGATGGGACAATAACGGTTCATATTGGGAAAAGCATTTATATTAAATATGAGAAAAACGGGAAGGGAACTTTTAAATATACATTAAAAGGAAATCTGGATGAGAGAATTATAACGATTGAGTTTATGCTTGCCATGTACGAGAATCGGGGATTTTATCTGGATGGAACCAAATTTGGCTTTGAGCAAATAAAGGAGAAACTGGATGTAGATGAACACAGAGAGAAATTACAATATCTTAATCTTGTAAAAGAGCTATTGGACAAGTTTGGTGTAAATAAACCGTTAGAAGCTGATAATCTTTCTGAGAAAAATGAAAAAGATATCAGGATGCTGATAGATACACAATTGTATGGGAAAAGAGCGTCGTTTCAAGAAAACGATGACATACCAGTAGTTGGATATATAAGTATTGCCAATATAAATTTGTTGGTAATGTGTACAAAAATGGAAGATGGAACATATCTTTTGGAAGATTTTTTTAGAAAAGAAATAAGTTGTTCAATGGATAAAACTCCGAGTACGCAAACATCGCAGTATTCCTTAATGAGTGTTGAAGATTATCTTAAAGCTGATAATTTTTCCCGAGAGATGGTTGAAGTATCTTTTAAAAAGCATAAAAACATAAGCCATTATTCACAAACTAATTTTAGCGTATTAAATATACTTAATGCTTATGATCGGGACAATTCAAGGGGTGATTTGCTCGATTTGGCTGAACATTTATATGAATGGTTAATCAGCGAACAACCAGATGAGGATATATATCAGATAAATTTAATACAATGTCATAAACGTAGAGGAATATTGACAGATAAAGATGTTTTAAAATTGAATGAGATTGGAAGAAAAGCAGATATTACCAATGCTTTATTGGCGGGGATACAGATTTTGCTTGAGAATTATCAGCTTGCAACAATTTATTTAGAACAGTTGGATGAATCGGATAGAAAAGAATTTGAAAACTACCCAATTTATAATTTGATGAAACAGGAGACATGAACATGGAATTACAAGACATTCAAAATAAATTAAATATTTTACTTTCTGGAACAGATCGGAAAATTGTCTTCTGGTATGATGATGATGCAGCCTATGAAGAGGACATAGAACAGTTGGAATTGGCTCCTGGAAATAAGAAGTGGGTACTTACTACAGATAATTGGTTTGAGACAAAACTACTTTTAGAAGTGCAGGACACAACCTCCAACTACTTAGTTTATGCTCCGTTTTCAAGACCGGAAGACAAAGAAAATTTTTTGGCAGACATTTATTATTATTCGGAACATTTTTATTCGGATAAGATGATTCAGTTATGTGGTGATCTTGGAATACCAGTGGATTGTCAGGATGAAGTAAAGCGATTTAAGAAGTTTTGGACTGCAACAAATACTGGAAAATTCCAGCAATTACAGATTGCAGAGTGTACGATTACTAATATAGATCTTGGCATTATGTGTGTACTTGCAGGTGTGAAAAGCTGTAATTTTGAAGAGCTAATGCGAAAAATTCTGCTTGGTGGGGTAGAAGATAATCCAATCATAAAGAAGTTTAAGACGAATAAGATAGATATGGTGTTCTGGCAGATGTGTGAGAAACAATATGGATATAAAGATCCATCACCATCTATTCAGAAATTTCTGGTTACGATGATTATGACATATACCGATACTGTGGCAGAGGGAAATATACCAAAAGCATGGGAGATCTTCCTTTCCGGTAAGCAAAATGATGTGATCGTATTTGTGAAGAACCTGATGAATAATGAGGAAACAAAGTCGTTTTATGACATTACAGCATCTAATATAGCTAAAGAGCTGGAATTGGAGAAGCACATTATACAGATACCGCTTGATAATATTGTAGTAAGTGATGCCTTCGAAGATTTTGACAAAAACATTATTTCGTGGATCATTGCCAAACTTGAAGATGGAATGTTGGATGAAAAAATCGGTGGAATGACAATTCCTGAAATATGTGAGAATAGACGGAAGAGCTGTTATCATTATGCCTTGCAATTTGATATGACATATCAGATGCTTTACAATGGGTATAAGATTTTGAAGGAAGTTCCAGCTCACCAGTACCAGCCAACATTGGAAGAAGTTATACGAGATTATACCGAGAATACTTATCAGATTGATACCTGGTATCGAAAGTTTTATTATTGTCTGGACAGAGTTGGCATGTCCGAAAATGTAGAGAAAATCCGTGATTTAGTTGAGAATATGTATACCAATAAATATCTTGGAAGTTATGCGTATAAGTGGAATCAAAGTCTTACACCGGATATCTATCAAAATTATACAGGAACACGTCAGGAAGATTTTTATAGTCGATTTGTAACACCGTTTCTGCGAGAAGGCGGCAGGGAAGGACGAGTTATTGTAATCATCTCAGACGCATTTCGTTATGAATGTGCAAAAGAATTACAGAGGAATCTGGATCTGGATGAAAAATGTGATGCTAAAATGAATCATATGCTTAGTGTACTTCCTTCAGAAACAACATTAGGAATGGCTTCGTTATTACCGCACCGGGAAATAGTAGTTCAATCTGGGTTGGATGTAGTGGTTGACGATATGAAATGTGGAAATAGCATGGCAGATCGTCGAAAAATACTGCAAAACTCAGTAAAGAGAGCGGATTGCTATGATTTTGATATTATAAAAAATGCAAAACAAGCAGAAGTCCGGGAAATGCTGCAGGATAAAGATGTAGTCTACATTTATCAGAATCAGATTGATGACCGTGGTGAAAGTAAAAAATCAGAGAATGAAGTATTTAATGCATGCCAGGAGGCTATAGATGAGATCCAGAAGTTGATTCGTAAGCTGACAGGATATGTATCTGCTACAAGATTTCTAATTACAGCGGATCATGGATTCATATATAAGAGAGATAGATTGCAGGAATATGATAAGATTTCCATGGATAAAGCGCAGATTTCTCTTGTAAATAAAAGATATTTGTTATCATTGGAACCAGTGAAAAACGAAGCATTGGTAAGTAGAGCAATGACATATCTTGGAAAACTTAATCAGTTTTATGTGACAACACCTATGGGCGTGGATATTATTAAGGCTCCAGGCGGTGGACAGAACTATGTACATGGCGGATCATCGTTGCAGGAAATGATTATTCCAGTTGTGAAGGTAATCACTTACAAGGGAAAACAGGATACCAGTGCTGTTAATGTTGAATTATCATATAGTTCAAACCGCATTACAGATATTATGGTATATCTGGATTTCATGCAGATGGAAGCAGTGACTGATACAATGAAACCTAGAAAACTGATTGCATTTTTTGTAGATGAGAATGGAACCAGAATATCATATGATGTGCCAATCATAGCAGATAGTACGGAAACAGATCCAAGAAAACGTATGATGAGAGAAAAATTCATTCTTAAGAGTGGCAACTATAGTAGAGGCAAAAATTATTATCTGGTTTTAGCAGATATGGAGAATGAGGAGAAAGAACATCAGAGATACAGATTTGAGATTGATATTGCAGGAACCCTGTAATAAATGAGGGAACAAGAGATGAATGATAGCTATATTATAAGCAAAATGAATGAATATATGTTCCAGTTGAATCAAAAAATGGGGAAATGGCTTGATAAGAGCCTTCCCCAGATTACAAATAACTGGTGGCAGGAGCTTGTATTGAACAATCTAAGTTCGCTGCAAAAGGACAAGGTGGAAAAGAGTAATATTCGTAATGTTGCTGGTCTTGATCTTGCTTCTCTTTTGCGTGTTTTTGAACGTAACTGGTTTGTGATTACAAGCTCTTTTTTCGTGAATAATAAGGAACGAGAAAAAATCAGAAGAATGCAGGAAATCAGAAATGACTGGGCGCACATCACACCGCAGGATATTAATAAGAAAAAAGTAATTGATGATGTAAATGTTATTATCGAATTGATGCAGACCTTTGATGCAACGATGAAAGAAACCAGAGATATGGAAAATTTTATTTTCGATATTGAGGATGATAAAGAACTTAAAATTGAACCAGAAAAGAAAACTGAACATAAAAGGCAGGAAAAGGTAGTAGGGGGAAGCAATATTATTCAGGTTGGAAGCCCTGTTACTCTTGCAAATGATGATACAGCAATCGGCGCAGTAATAGCAAAAGATGGAAATAAGTATACAGTTCTGATTAATAATAAATTTGAAACATATTATGAAGAACAGATTAAGCTTGTTCAGGAAAAAAAGAAAAACTCACATGTATCTCTTTCAAGGGTGAGAACTGCATTGACAGCTTATCAGATTAGTAATCCTGGTTCCAGCAATTTGTATTCTTTGAATTCAGCAAGAATTGATTTTGTTCCATACCAGTTTCGGCCGGCATTGAAGATGATTAAGGCTGACAGTCCAAGACTTCTGGTAGCGGATGATGTAGGTGTAGGTAAAACTATTGAGGCGGGATTGATTCTGAAAGAATTGGAAGCACGTTCCAGTATTAATTCAGTTCTGATCATTTGTCCTAGACCATTGGTTGCCGAACGAAAATGGGAATTGGAGATGAAACGATTCGATGAGAATTTCACACAGATGGATGGAAAAGCTTTAATAGAAGCTATTTCAGAAACTGATCGAGACGGAGCATGGCCTGAGCGACATAGCAAGACGATTATTCCATATTCTTTGTTTAGCGAAGATATGATTATGGGCACTCAGTCAAAATCTGCAAAAAGGAAAAAAGCAATGGGATTGAGTGAACTGGATCCGATTCCACACTTTGACCTTGTGATCGTAGACGAGGCGCATAATATTAGAAATTCTAATACATGGATGTATAAGGGGGTTGAAATTTTCTGCCGAAATGCAGATGCAGTTATATTCCTGACAGCAACACCATTACAGAACAGTAATAATGACTTATATACGTTGTTAAACCTTTTGCGTCCGGATATTGTTATTGACAAGGATATTTTCAAGACTATGGCAGAACCGAATGCGTATATTAATAGCTTGTTGCGCATTGTCCGGAACCAGGAGGAAGGCTGGCAGGAGGCAGGAAGAGAAGCTGTCGGTAATATATTGAATACAACATGGGGACGTAGTGTTATTCAACATAACCCAGATTTTGAGAAAATATATGATTTTTTGGAAAAAGAAACAGTATCCAGGGATGAGAAGATAGAAATGATGGGAAAAATAGAGGCCCTTCATACTTTCCATTCTATCATTAACCGAACCAGAAGAAAGGATATTGAAGACTTCTGTATTCGGCGTAATCTTACATTAAAAGCACCATATAATTCGGCTCAAAAAGACCTGTACGATGCATTGATGGAGTTTGAATCTACTTCTCTTGCCATGCTGCATGGAAGTCGCAGCGTTCGTTTTATGATGTGTACGATTATGAGACAGGCGGCAAGCTGTATTTACGGGCTGCAACCATTTTTGAAAGATATTGTAGCCAGAAGAATGGCGCAGGTACAGGAAGACGGAGAATTATATGAATACGATTTTGAGCTGAATAGTGATGAAGAGAATTCACTGTATGAACTGGCAGATGAAATCGCAGAACTGTCGAAAAAACTACCAGAGGATGATCCGAAGTTTGAAAAAATGTATGAGATTATTCAGCAGAAACAGGGCGAGGAGAATAATAGGGTAATTGTATTTAGTTCCTTCCGTCACACACTGGCATATATAAGAAACAAATTACAAAAGCGGGGAATCCGTGTAGGTCAGGTCGATGGCACTGTCCCGGATGATGAGAGATATGCATTACGCCAGAGATTTCTGAAGGATCGGGATGATGAACAGGCAATAGATGTACTTTTATTCAGTGAAGTCGGCTGTGAAGGTTTGGACTATCAGTTCTGTGATACAATGATAAACTATGACCTACCATGGAATCCAATGAGAATTGAGCAGAGAATTGGACGTATTGACCGTCGTGGCCAGAAGTCTGATACCGTTAAGATTTATAATATGATTACAGATGGAACCATAGATGCGACGGTATATGAAAGATGCCTGAGTAAGATTGGTGTATTTGAATCCAGTATTGGCGATTGCTCAGAAATTTTGGGTGATATCAGCGATCAGATTCTGAAAATAATGTTTGATCCAGAACTATCAGAAACTGAACGTACATCAAAAATTGAGCAGATGGCAGATAATGAGGTAAAAAAAGTACAGGAAATGAGAAATCTGGAGCAGGAAGAGAAATCTCTGTATGGTTTTGATCTATCTAATTATATCCAGAATAAAGATGTGCAGGACGCTGAAAACATATGGATTTCACCTACCAGTATCCAGGAAATGGTAGATACTTTTATGAACGATTTACTGGGTGAAGGCGAATATATTCGTGGAAAAAATGATTTGAAGAGTTTACGATTGGCAAGTGACAAACGACGTATGCTTTTAGATAATCTGAAAAATGTAAAGATTGTGAATAGTAACAATGCTTCCAGATTATGGACGGCATATTTGAAGTCAGATAAGCCAACCTTACCGGTTACATTTGACAGCGTATGTGCAAAGGATAACAGAAATGCTGCATTTCTCACACAAATGCATCCACTGGTAATTCAAGCGGCAGATTATGAAGCCAATGAACTTCCATGTGAAGTTGGAGTAATAGTTAGTACGGATGAAGTGCCTGCGGGAGACTATGAATTTCTAATTTATGTTTGGCGATTTGTAGGACTTCGACCAGATGTTAAGCTGATTTCAGTCAGCGATAATGAAATTGTTCAGAAGAACATCCTAAATTATATTCAGTATAGCTCGGAATATGATTATGGTGATGTGGGACATGAAGCAATATGGGATGCAATGGATAAGCTTCATTATGCAAAATGGCAAAAAGAAAAAGAACAATATACTACAGATGTAAAAAATGAGTGTGAATACCGTTTGGAGCAGCTTGCTCACTCGTTCCATCAGCGAGAAGCTATTTTCAAAAATATGCTGAAAAATGCAGAAGATGATCGAATTAAACGAATGCGACAGTCACAGTTGGATAAACTGACAGCAGATTTTGAACAGCAGAAGAAAAAAATTGATGAAACGATACATAGCGTAGATATTTATACTAACCTTCAGGTTAAAGGAATTCTTCATGTAGAAGGATAAGGTAGCAAATATGGGGAAAATCAATTATCAAAAGATTTATACAACAAATAAAGATGAATGGAAAGCATTGACCAGAGAGCCTCAGAAATATGAGGCTCTCCTTGCGGGACATTATTCAGAAAGTAATCATTTTGTATATGAATTATTGCAGAATGCCGAAGATGAAAAAGCCGATCGGGTTGTAATAGAATACTATGATGACAAGCTTGTGTTTTATCATAACGGAATACCATTTGATGAAAATGATGTCCGAGGTGTATCCTCTATGCTTATGGGAACAAAAGACAGAAATTCAGCACAGACAATTGGTCGATTTGGTATGGGATTTAAGTCTGTGTTTAAGTATACTTATCAGCCAGAGATATATTCAGATGAGGAAGCATTTCGAATTGAGAATTATCTTTTGCCGGTGGAAATACAGAATGGCTGGGATTATCGAAGGGTAATGAAAGAACTGGAATATGGATTGAGTAGTGGTGGAAAGTACTATCCATTTTCTGAGCAGAAACATCTGACGAAAATTGTTATTCCATTTGCTAAGCGTAAAAATGATGGAACAGTCGTTCCAGTGTCTGGAAAAGAAGTTTTACAAAAATTGCAAGAATTGAATGGTGGAATTCTTCTGTTTTTAAATCATATCAAAAAATTATTTTGGATAAATCAAACAAATGGAAAGTATGCGATGATTACATTGGATGTCGATTCAACGGACTGTAATCTGAATAGCTGTCGGATTGAAGGTAGTGCATATCAACAAAAAGAAGAAATTACACGATATTTGAAATTTAAGAAAACCTTTGATCATCCGGAGATGAAAGATGCAGAAGTCAGTGTCGCATATAAGGTGAATAATAAAGCAAATGTGGTTTATGAATTAAAGGGAGAGCCTGTATGGGTGTATTTCCCTACTCGTGATATGACAAAATTGCCATTTCTGATTCATGGATCTTTTGAAACAGCTGTGTCCAGAGAAAAATTGATGACACCTTCTGAATTTAATTCGGCGTTATTTCAGCTACTAGGGGACTTAATAGCAGATTCAATGGAAGAATTGAAAAAACGTAAATTGATTACGCAAAATTTTATCCGAAAGGTGTTAATTGTTGCCTTTAAGGATGAAACAGATAATAACACAATACCGAGCCTCCGAAATAAAATAACAGAATGTCTAAAAAAAGGAAGCTTGATTCCAGATAAAGATGGTGACTATTATTCAGTAGATGAGCTAGTAATTCCGGTACCTTTTGGTATTGTTGATTTCTTTGATAGTAAGCTATTTCAAACGACATTTGAAGATGTTGGACATTTTGTAGCATACAATAATGAACGAGAGGCGAATTTTAACGAATATCTTGCTTGGATGGTAGACGAGGTGGGAGTTCAAACATTTACACTTGTCGATTGGGCAAAGAGAATGGGAACCTTAAAAGGCAGATGCGTTCCAACAAAAAGTGTTGAATATGAAAAATTAGAAGATTTTTATGATTTTCTTTCGGATAATAGAGAAAGTATCTATACAACGGGACTTCGTTATTCAAGAAGCGGACGTTATGAGCAGACAATTCGCAATAATGTAAGTACAGCGTGGAAAATATTAAAAACATCACCGATAATCTTAAATGCACAAGAAGAACTGACGGCACCTTATCAAGGAGAAACAGAAAAGTTGTATCTGAGTGCAACCAGCGATTATCAGCAGATGGTTTTATCGTCTATTGTACATAAAAATGTGTCTGCGAAATTTGGGCAGCTGTTAAAAGATGGATTTGCTTTAACAGACTTTGATAATTTTCAGTATGTAAAAGAAAAAGTTCTAAAAAAATATATTAAAGGTGAGACAATCAACTTTGATAACAGTGAGAATTATGAAGACGAGTATATAGAAGACTTAAATCAGATTTTATTACTGTTTGCAAAGAATCATAATGTCGATGAAATCCAGAACCTCATTGCAAAAGCAAGTATAATAAAAATTATGACAGATGATAATACAGTAACTTTTGCAAAACCTGCACTTACATATGCGGCTAATCCGGTAGAGGGAGTAGATCTGCGAATTTATTATGAGACGCCTGTAGTAGAAGAAGATGATGAAGAAGATGATGAGTCTTATTATAGAGAATTTGATGATTCCGGTAAATATCTGATTGACGAAGCATTTTATCATAATCATGGGATATCTGTAAAAAAATTGCAGCAGTTTGGAATTATTACAACGCCTATTACTGAGGGACGAAGATATTTCTCAGGTGGTTCTGGAAAAGAATCGTGGAATGCACTTGGCGATTTTTGCCCGGAAATGACAATGGACTACCTTGATGATAATTTATATATTATTGAATACATACCCAAGTCGGAATTAGCAAGGAAAAAATCATCAGAGATATTTAAACTAGTATTATCTGTTCGACAAAAGTTGGCCGGTAGACTGTCAAAGAGAAAGACAAATCCATATGAAGTCGAGGAAGAATCACGAATTCTACGCCGTTTAAAATCTTACCATAGCTGGTTGTATGATAAGAGTGGAAATCTGAGAGAGCCAAGAGAAATATCAAAATATGATTTGGACACATCTTTGTATGGTGAGGTTATACCTGATAAGAATTTTTATTCAATGCTTGGATTTATTGAAACTGAGGATGATAATACTGCCGAGGCATTTGAACATGTAGATAAGTTAGACACCAGAAACAAAAAGCTACTTTTGCGACAGCTGGCAAGAGAACTTGGAATGAAAGTTTCTGATGGAGCGGAAGATGATACAAACAATGATGAGGAAGAAAAAGATGATATCTTTTCTGCTGATACTTATGTGTCAGAAGCATTTCCGGTATCAAGGGTCCGTAATATAGAGAGCCTGATTGAGCATGTAAGACAACAATTTTTCTGTGCTGATCCGGTAACATATCATAAAGTACTGCGACAGATCAGAACAAGTAAGTCAAAGAAAGCAGATAGAGCATATGTAACAGGAATGTATTTGAATGATAGCCATGTGAAAATTTGTCAGATGTGCAAAAAACCTTCAACACAGGTTTATGTGACAGAAGTTGCAAACTATGGAATTGAGCTTCCGCAGATGAATCTTTGCTTATGTCCTAATTGTTCAGGACATTATAAGTCATTAAGAGACAATAACAAGGAAGCATTTAAAGAGGCAATGAAAGTTGCAATACTTAGCTTAAATATCGAGGAAAACTCCGATGAATATGAAATACAGCTAGATTCTGATACATCTTTGTACTTTACTGAAACTCATGTGGCTGAAATACAGACGATACTAGGACTTATTTCTGAGTATGGCGTTCCAGATGGAAATCAGGAGGAGCGTTTAGAAAAAGCATTGATGGAAACTGAGATGTTACAAGAAGAAATAGGATCAGAGCAGGCTGCAGCTACTCTTGAGTCAGGTAAAATGTTATCTGAACCAGAGATAGAAGAAAAATTAGAATATGGCAATCAAGAAGAAAAAAATGAGCCAACAATAAATGAGTCAGATTTAACCTCAGCAACAGAAACAGAATTTGATTTTCTCACAAATACGGAACCAATACAGGATGGAAACCTTGTATCTTATAAGAAAATGCAAACATTGGAGATTGTTGATGCCGTAATGGATTCGACAAAATATCCTTTACATAAAGCTTTTCTTGGTAAGAAAGTAGGGGATTTAGTTGTTTTAAATGGACGCAGATATTTGATTATTAGCATCCTGTAAAGAAGCAAGGGGGATTACATTGTATAGTTATTTTATGAAATGTCCGGTACATAAAACGGACATGAAAGTGAAGGACAGTGAAAAAGTAACAGTAAATACAAGCGGTGTAAAAAAGAAGGAGCCGTTGTTTCACTGTAGGGAATGTAAAAGATATTATCTGTACGATTCAAACATTCTTCCAGCACAAGCGAAGGGAACGAAAGCAACCTATCATGAAGAACCTGTTTATAAGTGCAGTATAAAATATCGTACAACTGTTGATGATACCGATAGTATCTGGAAGAAAAAAACAAAACCGGCAGCTGAAAAAAATAAAGTTCAGAAAAAAACAAAAGAAGCACGAAATGCAGTTGCGAAAAGAGAACCTGTTAAAGAAAAGGTAGCCAGAATTCATGTTCTGAAAGAAAATGATTTGGATTCGAAGCTTAAAGCAAATATTGCAAGTTTGAAAAAGGCATATCCGCAGGTAATGCCTGAGCAGATGAAGATTCATGATCTTATAACGAAGGTTTTTCCGGCAAAATTAAAACAACAGATAGTTGTGCGAAATGAGAGTTTTACTGGAAATAATGGAAATGTTATCAGAAGAGTATCATTATATAGCAAAAGTAGTTCGTACCTTTCCAGACGTTTACCAGAAGATATGTATCTGTCTTTTGGTGGAAGATTTATACTTGGCGAATTTGTGATAGATGAGATGCGTCTTTTGGAGCATCCGATGATAAAAGAAGATGATATTGAAACGGATATGACCTTTTATTATGATGGTCAAAATCTTGCGAACTGGCTTTACAATGTGACTGAAGATGCAGCAGAGCAAGAGCAGCATTTGACAGGAGAAATTGCATCATGGAATGAATATCTGGACTGGAAGAGACAATTAGCAGAGCTTCGAATTCGGGGTTTAAAGTATATAGGATACAAATTTGATGTTGAAAACAGAGAATTGATATTTCTGACAGTTGCCGAGGGAAAAGAAAACTTTGATGAATTTCGTAAATATTTACGACGGAATGAGGTATCAGCTTTTTCAAACAATTATTCTAATGATAGATGGAGTTTTGAGTTTAACCGAGATTATCAGAATGGTCAGAATAATGATGATGGTGTCTCTTTGACATTCGTTCGTTATGGAAGACAATATGGATCTCTAAGCGAGATTGAAACATATGAATGGGATACATTAAAGGATTATGCAAAGAAATATGAGAACGATCGAGATTCAGGTACAAGATCCCTGATTTTCGGAATTAATCGGAATTATTTTGAACCTTATGTGATGGAATTGGTTTTTGAATTCACAGCGAATGCGAATACAATGATTGAACGTCAGATACGCCGAATAGGAAGCATTCAGGATGATGTAGAGGAAACAATGGCTGGAGAGCTTTATGCAGATGGCTATATTGCAACATCACAAATTGGAGATTTTGCCTTGCTTCATCGTTTAAAAGGTGCAGTCAACAATCTTGTTATGGGAAAGGCGGCTTCACAGGGATTGGATCAATGGCTTTTTGACATTAATAAAGCAAGAACGCCACAGGAAATCAAAAAAATAAGTACTTGGCAGAATTCGGATATCAACGAAAAACAAAAAGAAGCAGTAGAAAAAATATTGTCTGTTCCCGATGTGTGTTTAATTCAGGGACCTCCCGGAACAGGAAAAACAACTGTTATTGCAGAGGCAATTTATCAATTGGTTATACGAAATAAGCGTGTTTTAGTTGCATCTCAAGCTAATTTGGCAGTTGATAATGCGCTGGAGCGATTGATTTCTAATCCTAAGATACGTGCAATTAGACTTGGAAGTGCAAAAAAGATCGATTCATCGGTAAGCAATATTACAGAGGGAAATGTATTGGAATCTTTTTATGATTCAATTGTTCAATATGTTGATGGAAATTTTGTATCCAAGTGGAATCAAATCGATGCACGGTTACAGGGTGGTGAAGTAGACTATCATAGATTTCAAAACGTGGATGGCGAAGTAGATGCTTTAAAGAAGAAAATTGATGATAGAGAGCAGAAAATTGCACAGATTGATGCAAGGGGGAATTCTAACGAGGAATTTGAACTGCAAAATAAGCTCAGAACAGAAAAAATAAGTCTCATTATGCTTCAATCTTATTGCCAGGGAAATACAAAAGATCTGGAACTGATGTTGGATAAAGAAGGAATTATCAAGATTTGGAATGTGATACAGCCGATTTTAAAATCTTTACAGAACACAGGACTTTGGTTAACACATTTAGGTGTTGATGTAGATGATCTTGATTCTGCAGTTCGTATCAATAGAACAAATGATAATTTAAAGTATATCATTACTGGTGCAAGAAATGATATAACTCTGCTAGATAGATTGAAAGTCAGTGCTGATTTTGGCGGAGATACAAAAGAGTTGGAAGAACTCAAAATACAAGAAACATTGTTGACTGAAGAAATGATGAACAATCCAACAACAGAAGTGCTTGAAAAATGGAGGAATGTAAAGAAGAAAATTGCAGACTTTAATTCGGCTGGAGTTGGTTTGACAGATGCAGAATTAAAACAGTTTGACATGGATGTGCTGTCAACTATGTCAGATGATCAAAAGAGAAAGTATATAGAGGAAGTTTTGGAAAAAGCACTGCCATTTATAAATACTCTGTTTCACAGATTAGAAGAAGTTGTTCAGGAGTTATTGAAATCAATTAGTGATCAGCAGGCCGCTTTTGAAGAAGACAGACAGAGCCAGGAGTTACAGAAACAAGAGCTTGGCAAAGAAATTGCAGACTTCCAGCAAGAGATTGGATTGAAATATAAAATCCGAGATGCTGTATTGCACAAGTATAAAGCAACACCAGATAATTTACTAGAAAAGATTGCACAAGTATATGAGCAGGCGAAAAGACAATATCGGACATCTATTGAAAGAGATGACTGGGAGGAGATTTTCAGAGGCTTGGAGAACTGGGTTCAGGATATACCGGATTATCAGCAAGAAAAAGATATCTATTTAAAAGATTTTATTAACGGCTGTAATGTGGTAGGAGTGTCTTGTACTGAAAATGCAAAAACATTGACTGAAAATGGATTTGATGATTTTGATGTTGTTATTATTGACGAGGTTAGTAAAGCAACGCCTCCAGAATTACTGATTCCAATGCTTCGTGGCAGAAAAATTGTTCTTGTGGGCGATCATAGACAGTTGCCACCATTGTTTAATGAGCATGAAAAAACATATCTGGAAGTGGCAGAACAGCAAGAAGATATGGAAGACGTGATTGTACCGTTGACAATGGAAGATTTTAACAAGTATAAAGATATGGTAACTGCATCCTTATTTGAAAGATATTTTGAAAATGCCAATGATTCAATTAAAGAAACATTAAATTACCAGTATCGAATGCATACAGATATCATGGATATCATAAATATTTTCTACGATGAGTATCTTAGGGATGGTAATGAAGATAGCTATACATATGACACAAAAGCACATTATCTGAGTATTCCAAGTACTTCTGGAACAGAGATGATTATTCCTGAACGACATGCTTATTGGTTTGATTCTTCAGAATTAGCAGGAGAAAAGATTTATGAACAAAGACGCCAGGGTAGTTCTTCAGCAGAGAATCTTGTAGAAGCAGAGATGATAATGGCGATGCTGAAAAAGATGGAACTGCAGTATGCGAATATGAAGAGAAGAGAAACACCGGTCAGTATTGGTGTAATCAGTTTTTATTATGATCAAGTTGCACTAATTCGTCAGATGCTCAGACAGGAATCTTTTTATGCAATAGATGTTGAAGTCAATACCGTTGACCGTTTTCAGGGAAAAGAAAAAGAAATCGTATTTGTCAGTTTGGTACGTAATGTGAAGAATTTCCGACATAGTGTTGATTCTCATATAGCAGCATTTCAGCGTATTAATGTTGCTTTTTCCAGGGCGCAGAATCTGCTCATAATCGTAGGCGCTAAGGATATGTATGTGGATCAGCCGGTTAAACTGACAGACATGAACGATGGTACAGAAAAAACGATTATGGCATATAAGCAGATCGTCGAGATGATGGATCAAAGAGGCACCTATTTTACAGGAGATGAAGTAATTACTGATGTCCGTGCAGAGGAAATCCTTCAAGAATTGAAACAGCGTCAGGGAGGTAATGAAGTATGATTCTTTCTGAAAATCAGTTGAAAATACCGGGAAAGATGTATAAAGTACGTGTAAAATGCGTATCAACAAGAAGACTTACAACAATTGAGTGGTTGATTCTTAGTTGCACGCAAAAGTTCAATAAGTCCAGCTCAATGTCTGGAAAGACATTAAAATATGCATTCGAAGAGGTTCTTCAATTTCAAAACAGTGAACTTCTGATTAAACCATGCTTGAGGAATCTTAGTGGATTGAAAGTTATCCGTATTTCAGGAGATGGAAATTTTGATTATAACAAACTGAAATTCGAAGATATTGAGGTGACTGAACTTGGACAGTATATGGTGAAAGAAGGTCTTTTGCCAGGTGAGGCAAGAGAAATGCCACTTGATATATACTATAATCCATTAACCGGTAAAATGAATAATTATTTTAACGGAAATTCTGACTCTAAAGATGCCATAGAGTTTGGTACAGAATCTGATTATAATACAAATTTTCCAGAGGAACGTGTGATTAATGAATTGCAGGCAGGTTCTGTAGGCGGTGGAAGGTTTACGGCTTCTAAATTCAGAATAGAGGAAATTGAGAGTTTAACATCTACTGACTGGGAGAGTAATATCAATATGACAGTGGATGTCAACGAGGAAGGTGTAATAACTACAAATCCAGAAATAATTGAAGAAAATGTAAAAAATAAAATCGGTTCATTGCTTATGACAAAGGAAATCAATCAGCAAATCGTCAGCAGGTTGCCTGTAATTGACACGGATGAAGTGCAGAATATAGTTGGATCAGGAAAAAATATAAAACAATCAATCTTGGATATTTGTAAAAATGGAAAACTATTATTTATGGATGCTGCTGTGTACGGATTATACAAGAGAAACACAGCATCATTTAAAGATACTACTGTCATTTTATTCAATGATGAAGACGGATTTTCTATTGAAAATGAAAAAGGGCTTATTATACATATACCGGAAGATTTTCCAATTAAAGGTTGTGTTGTCATTAATGAAAAAGGCAAACATATCTGTCTGGGAAAAACAGAATACCTGTATGAGGAAAAAACAGTAACGGTTCCGCTTGTATATGAAAATAAGGTATTAAGTAAAAAGAATAAAATTGCTGTGGAATGGCTTCAGGATGTTGTAAGGAAAAACAGTGCAGAAAATATACAGTATATAGCACTATATACATTGCCAATATTAGCCGGTAATCAAAGGAACTGTAAAGAGGCTTTGCTTCAACATTGGGAGACAGCAGAACTTCCAGAAATTATAGCAGAACTTGAAAAAATTCATCTTGGCTGTATCTGGATGAAAACTGAAATGTTTCAACTTGACATATTTACAGAAGCCTTAATTAAAAAGATTGATTTTGAAGATTATGAAAGTGCATTAAAAAACATAAAAGCAATCATGGATACAAATTGTATTCGGAAAAATTCTGAATCTCATCGAAAAATGGTAGAGATTTTAATTGAATATGTGAGGGTACCAACGTCTTATCGTGATTTATTCATTTTATTACAGTCACTTGGAATCACTACACACGAAGATGCACTACGATTTGATGATTTAATTTCCGACCTTTATACTAAAACTGTTATGGTTGATATTTTGACGGCAATAGCAGATGGGATTTATACAAAGATACCAGAGTTATTTGAATATGATGTATTTTTCAATGAATATCAAGAGTGTATATCGGCTATAGAACTTCACGTGTCAGGATTGCATTTATTTGAGCAAAGCAGTGAAAATGAATTGAAGGTTTCTGTGCTTTCTTGTCCTGATATAGCAGCACTGCAATCATACGTTTCAGAATTGCGTTCTAAGAACGAATATTTATTGAAAAAACAAAAAATAAATATCGATGAAGTTTTGAAAAAGACAATGCCATTAAAAGCAACAGCTTTCGTAGAGAATATTCGACTAATAGAAAAATATGCAGAGCAGGCTATAAATGAAATGTATGAACAGACAACGACAATGGTTTCTGATGCGCAATCCAAGAAGAATAATGGTAAAAAAATATACATAGTGGATACTTGTGCATTGATGCATCATCCAGATTTGTTTTTATATTTTGAAGATGAAGAATATGTTCGAATTCCAACAAAAGTGATAGATGAGCTTGGCAAAATCAAGGATAAGCGTAATAAAAAGTATGGAGCAGAGCTTTCCGAAACAGCAAGGATATTAGCAAGAGAAATTGAACGTACATACTTGAAAGTGTATAACAAAAATAATAAAGTACGTTTAATGATAGAAAATGCTGCACCAGAGTTGCTTCCAAGAGAACTTGATCCGGACGTACCAGATAATCAGATATTATCGGTGGCATTAAAATATAAAAATTGGGAAGTATTCATTATCAGCGATGATGGTGTTTTCCGCTTAGCAGCCATGGCACAAAGAATTGTTGCTATGAATTCGGAAGATTTTATTAATCAGCATAAAGAACATTATAAATCGTTAGAAGAAAGGATAAAGGAATGCAATTCCGAAACAAATACTGAAATAACAAGTAAAGATATTGCATCGGATACAGAGTCAGAAGAGGCATCTGAGCGGTTGGCAGACAAAATAGCGAAGGCTGTAGGAAACATTATCCTTGAACCTTCTATGCAGTCGGAAGAGGAAGATGGTTCACAAGAATTAGCCATAGATGATTTACCGATTCGTGAATTGAAAAAATACATTCCTGATTTTAATGAACCAGTATTTTCTTACTTGCAATCCAATCAAGTAAAAACAGTAGGTGCTTTCCGCCACTTGACGGAGAGCAAGGTCCGTAATATGCCAGCGAAAGGCAAGCAAATGGTTTATAAAAATACCGTTATGCGGGCTGTTAAACAATTGGATTCCATTATTGCTAAAATTAAACTGAAGTAAATTAATGCCAGTAGCGGATATAATTAGTATATCGGATATCAAAAGAAATGTGTGATTTAATAAATTGGAAGTGATGGTAATGTGTGGTAGATATTATATTGATTCTGATATGGCAGATGAAATCGAAAAAGTAGTGCATGATATAGACCAACGAATCCGGCAGGAACATTTTGCAGGAGATATCTTTCCAACCAATGTAGCACCGATCATTGAAAAATCAGAACATGGATTGAAACTGGATGTTTGCAAGTGGGGATATCCATTGTCACAAGGAAAGAATCTGGTTATAAATGCAAGAACAGAATCTGTTATGGACAAACCTTCTTTTCGAAATGGAATTCTCTATCACCGTATATTGATACCAGCAAGCGGGTTCTATGAATGGAATCGGTTAAAAGAAAAAAATGTATTTTACAGATATGATGCACCAGTATTGTATATGGCTGGCTTCTGTGATTGGTTCGAGAATGAACGACGATTTGTGATTATGACTACAGCAGCCAATGAATCTATGATAAAAGTGCATGACCGTATGCTGTTAATATTAGAAAAAGAGCAGTTGGAAGATTGGTTCGATGATAGGAAAATGGAACAGATTCTGCATCAGGTACCGGTTCAGCTAAAGCGAGAGGCAGAATACGAACAGCAGAGCTTATTCTTATAATGGTTCAGAGGAGAAATAGAAAGATGCAAATATTTGTTGATGCAGATGCCTGCCCAGTGGTTGCGATCATTGAAAAAATTGCAAAAGAAAATAGTGTTCCGGTAACGTTGTTGTGTGATACGAATCATGTGCTGTCATCGGCTTATAGTGAAGTTGTTGTTGTCGGTGCAGGAGCAGATGCAGTAGATTATAAACTGATCAGCATCTGCCATAAAGGAGATATTGTCGTATCACAGGATTATGGTGTAGCTGCAATGGCATTGGGAAAAGGTGCTTATGCTATTCATCAATCCGGTAAATGGTACACGAATGATAATATTGATCAGATGCTAATGGAACGTCACCTGAATAAAAAAGCTAGAAGAAGTTCCCGTAAATGCCATATTAAGGAACCGAAGAAGCGGACGGAGGAAGATGATGAAAGATTCGCTCAGTCTTTTGAAAAAATGCTTTTGATGGCACGGGAGAAAGAAGGCAGATGAGGAATTATAGATGCAGAGGAACGACAGAAGCTATAAAGACTTAAAACAAAAACAGAAGAGTGCAATAGCAGATAAAACATACAAAATGTACTTGAAGTTTTATCTTGAGAATCAGCGAATGCCGGATGCTATTGAAATGAATGATATATGCAAAAGGTTGTTTACAGCAGTTCAATCGCTTGCTCCTAAAACGGAATATGAAGAATTTTATAAAATTGTGGAAAAACGTGAAAAGAGTTATGAAGAACGTATCCTGAGAGACATTCAGAACGGAATTACACTAGAAATACTTATGACAAAAAAACATAAGAAAACACCGAAAGAAAAAGCAGCTGTTGCGAAACAAAAGAAACAACAGATGAGAGCAAAACGGAAAAAAGAAACAAGAGATAATCTGGTTAAAGAAGAAATCTTGCAAGATGACCGATTTTTCTTTATTGCCGGTTATACCTCCGGAGGTGCACCGTATGGTGTCACCTGGGAGGAAATGGGCCTGCAACCTTGGGAAGATTTGAAAGAAAACGAGTAAGTTGCCAGTGTACCCTTATTTATCTCTTGTGACAGAAACAGGTTCCCTTTTTGTCGGAAGTAAGTCGGAACTGATCTCAGGAGCATCGAGTAGCGCAGTGAAATTCTGCTGAATGATATCCAGTGTCTTCTGCTTTTTCTGCAATTCCTGTTTTTCCTGGACGGCAGCAGCCTGTTCAGATTCAAGATTTTCAATTCGCTTCTGGATTTTATTAGAGCTTGGGATTTTGGTAACACCCAGATCCTGAAGCTCTTTTTTTAGTGAATCGTGGAGCTGGTATTCTGCTTGATGCTTGGTGCGGTATGCTTTTGGATTTTTAGCAGATTGGCAATCTTCAATCACTTTACGGCAGAGCCGGTAAGAATCGCAGTGTTTCTGAATAACTTTCTGTGTGCTCAGTTCACTGTCGATTTGTGCTATTCTCTGCTCTGCCGCTTTAACAGAAGCACCAACATCAGAAAGATGCTGTTGGAAATCTTCATAATTCAGCAGGTTATTCTCGGAAAGATAGTTGAAGGTGCGAGCTGCCTCTTTTAGATTATTTAATTTTGCCCAACGTTCAAATCCTTCTCGATTGCCTGTTGTTACATACGTGGAGATATTGATATACAGGCGAGCTTCTCTAGTCAGATACTTTGGAGCTTTTACTTTGTTACGATTTTTTTCCAGACGGATGTGGACATTTTCTTCTGAATAATAACTTCCAAGAGATTTCATATAAGTGAAATTCTTCTGCTCCGGTGCACGGAAGGACAGGTGTTTTCCCTGTCGAACTTCATATCCTGCTAACTGCATCTTTTGTAGAAATTCCTCATAGTTGATGGAAGTCCAGATTGCCTTATCAACTGCGACACGCAGTTTGGCTTTCCAACTGGTGCCACGATGATATTCCATGTTCTCTTTATAGCTTTTTCCTTTTTCTCCGGTTGGCATACTGGTGGCAAGTCCATTTTCATGGCAGATACGATTACTGATCCGGCAGATTTTATGGTAGCTCCGCTTATTGGAAACATACTTGTGATGATCAACAAAACTTGCTGCATTAAAGATGATGTGGTTATGGATATGATTTTTATCAACATGGGTGCTGATCACATATTCATATTTTCCTTTCAGTACTTCGTTTGCAAATTGTTGTCCTAAGCGATGGGCGGTTTCTGCATCTGTTTCACCAGGCTTAAAGGACTGGATCAGATGAAATGCCAGGTTATCACCTTTATCCATTCCGTTCTTTTTTGTCTGTTCTCTCGTCATGGCAAATTCCAGATCAGCTGTTTCAGGAGAACAGCCAAAACTGGAAATCAGTAGTTTTTCATCAGTCTTGTCTGGATTCGTGATATAGTCCAGAGCTTTCTTGTCTGTTACTTTAATGGGGAAGATCTTAATATATGCCATAGTTCTTTCACCATCTCTTTCAATTCTTGCATTTCTTCCGGATATAGATCTCCGGTGGTATTTACCTTTTTTGCAATCTGGTTGATATTTACACCAATCTTGTGCATTTCCTCATACTGTTTCTTCAGTGGAGTGGTATCGGTGTTGACGATGTAACCGTCGATTGCCATTTTCCGCAGATAAGCTCCCATGTTTTTGGTCTTTGATTCTATCATCTTCCTGCGGATAAGTTTCCGTTCTTCTTCGGTAACATAAAAATGGATTTCTTTGTTTCGCTTTCTCTCAGCCATTGCAGTTTCTCCTTTCTGTGAGAGGCAGTATAATCGTTGCTTTCAGTGCTTTTTCAATTTAGGGCAGGGTACCCTAAATTGGGATTTCCCGGAAGTGTATCCTCACTTCCTGTCCTTGCTGTTTTACCCCTCTATTAGTTAAAGTCAGGAGAACCGGGAAAATGCAAAAGAATTTGGCAGGTAGTACGGGATACGAAAATGTGGTATGATTATGGGCAGGATATCAGAAAAATCAGGAGTTGAAAAGATTGTGAAGAAAGAAGAAATCCTTGAATACGTGCAGAAACAGTACGGTACAGTTCCGGAATATTTATGGAGTAAATCGCCAGATAGTTCTGTGCTTCGTCATAAAAATGGAAAATGGTATGCAGTATTCATGACAGTTGAGAAATCTAAGTTGGGATTAGAGGGAAATGATCTGGTTGACATCATGGACGTAAAGTGCGATCCAGAAATGACCAGCATGATTATTCAGACTTATGGATTTTTACCTGGATACCATATGAATAAGCAACACTGGATCACGATTTTACTAGATGGTTCGGTCAGTGAAGCAAAGATACTGGACTTTTTGGATATGAGTTATGACCTGATTGATGGAGCAGGCAGAAAGGGAAACAAATGAGAAAAGCGATCGTATATGCATCTGTACATCATGGAAATACAGAAAAATTAGTAAAGAGGATCGCAGAAGAATGTCAGGTGGATTTGATTGATGCTGTGAAACAGCCAGAGGCAGATCTGAGCAGTTATGATATGATTGGGTTTGCATCAGGAATCTATTTTTCAAAGTTTCATCAGTCGATCTTGGAATTTGCAGAGAAGAATCTACCGGATGACAAAAAGATATTTCTGATCTGTACTTATGGTGGGAGTGCGAATTATAAAACCATAGAGCAGATTTTGGACAAGAAGCATTCTACGGTAATCGGAAAATTCGGATGCAAGGGCTATGACACATTTGGTCCATTTAAACTGGTGGGTGGTATAGCAAAAGGGCATCCAGATGAAAAAGATATAAAAAATGCAGTTGAGTTTGTAAAAGGACTATAAATAGTTTAGCGAAAAAGAAAAACCGGGGAACAGTCCTCGGTTTTCTGATATTTGCGGTTCAGTCTTCAATTTGAAAAATTTCTTCGACAGGCATTTTCAGATAATGTGCCAGCCGGATTGCAATTTCGAGAGAGGCATTTCGCTCACCACGTTCAATGCGTCCGATAGTATCACTGCAAGATCCGACAGCTTTTGCAAGATCCGCCTGAACGAGATTTCGTTCTTCCCGGATATCTTTAAGAGTGTTGTTAATTGCCATTTCATCACTTCCTTTATTATTTTCAGCAAGAACAGGATATAAGTCTGCTGTTGATCTTTAATGAAAACCAGGGATTTCTGCCCCTTTGCATTTTCCAATCACTTTTCCAAAAATTTTAAGAGAATCAGATTCAAAAATCTGTATTGGATGATATTTTTTATTTAATGAAACCAGATAAACACCATCCGGACCATCATGTAGTTCTTTGATGTAGGTATTGCCATTGAGACAGAAGATACCGATTTCACCGTTGGATATACTGTCTTGTTTATGAACCCATGCAACATCTCCGGTATGATACATTGGTTCCATACTGTCACCAGATATACGGATTCCAAAATCCGTCTTTTCAGGTGCGAGATGACCGACATTGTAACTTTCTTTTACACTGTCTTCAATATAATTTCCAGTACCGGCAGAAGCTGGCTCTACTGCGATTGGCTGATAATTTTCAAAAGGAATAATCTCGGCTCTATGTGGAAGATATTTTCTGGATTCCCGCAGAAGATTGGCAAATTCAATAATCTTAGCTTTTCCGTCTTCATTCAAATTTTTCATAACATGGTCAAATGGATTCTCGCCTAAAAATGCTTCGTAGATGTCTTCAATATCTAAAATCTGACAAACGGTCAGGATCGTGTGCAATGATGGTTCTCTTGTCTGATTCTCCCATTTGGAGACTGCTTTCGTAGTAACTTCAATTCCTTCCTGAGCAAG
>ERZ837590.364-NODE-364-length-39622-cov-8.525210_pt1 | contig 39622 bp, 40 predicted proteins | sample MGYA00519573_ERZ837590 | MGnify/ENA primary metagenome ERZ837590 (study PRJEB31850, sample SAMEA3708820) | human gut metagenome | biome: human gut; feature: human-associated habitat; material: faeces | place: China | collected 2014 ... | reverse complement strand
ACACCTAATATTTTTGAAAATTTATTGATAGAATAATATTTACTCATAAACAAATTCTCCATATAATATTTATAATTTATTATAAGATTATTTTAACAGTTAGACACCTCCATAATAGATGTAATACGTTTTGGACAGTAATTACCAAATTTTGTACTTACAGCATCTCAATAAAAGCTGCCATTCTCGTATTGATCTGTTCAATATCTGCCTGTGAATAATCTGTTTCAACCACTGTGTACGGGATTCCTTTTTTGTCTTTCACTAATTTCTTGACAAGTGCGGTTTCTACGTTATATGTATGACATGCCTGAAGAACAAGGTCTACGACACCATCTACCTGAAAATCATCGATCAGCTCATCCAAAAGATCCAAACGATTCTTATTTGGAGACATACAAGAACATCCAATGTTTAAATATTTTCTTGCGAGTGCATCATATACATCTGGATTCTCTTCATCTACCATTGCTAATGGTTTCATTCCAGTACAGTTTTCAAAACATACGACAACTCCGCCATTATCCTCAATTGCACGAATGACTTTCAAGGCCGCACCACCAGATGGAGATCCGGTTACAAGGATTCTTGGTTTTTTTCCTATATTTTTCCCTTCTGTATATTCTTTTTCAATTTTATCTGTTACTGCATTGATTCTGTCTTCAAGACCTTCTGTGTTGATGTCAAAACCACTTCCATACACAGTATTGATCACATCTAATCCATTGACTGGTGCAGGATCATTTGCCATTACATATTGAAGACGTTTTAATGCTTTATTGATTCCATTTCTTAACTTGATCTGATGAAGAATTGCCTCATCTGTGATCGTTGTCTCAAATTTATCTTCTAGAACTTTCTTGAAACGAAGTAATTCTTTTTTATATAATTGGATTCCATCTTCTGTCTGACAGTTTGGAAGTTCTACGACATGAACTGGTTTAAAATCAGCAAGCATTTCATACATTTTTTTCTTTCCATCGCATGTTGTTTCTCCTACAACCAAATCTGAAAAATAGAAGAATGGACATTTATCTGTTTTGGCAAATCCATAACTTGATTTGATCAATGGACATAGGTTTCTTGGCAGATCTTTTTCTGCATCAGGGATTGTTTCATCTGATACGGAACATAATCCGACAACTGCTGCACCCATGGCATTTGGAATCTCTCTTGGGAGATAAGTACAAAATACACCGACAACAGGTATCTCTTTTTCTTTAACCTCCTTGATTGCGAGGAAAGAATTCTTTCTCTGCTCTGCAAATTCCTCAAAAATCTCTGGTAACTCTTTCTTTAATTCAACCATTGTTTAAATTCTCCTATAAGTAAAAATTATCGTTTTATTTTGCGGATGCCTAAAACGGCAGCTCCAATTGCTCCTGTGTATTGACATAATGAATCCGTTGCTACTTCTTTCACTTCTAAATGACTGGCTAATGATCGTCTGATCACATCAAATTGTGCTAGTCCACCAGAGAAAAATACTTTTGGATTCTCTGGCGCCAATTTCTGTGCGAATGCAGCGGTTCGCTGACAAATAGATTCGACGCATCCAAGAACAATATCACCAGGTGCAATATCCTGTGCCAATAGTCCAACAATTTCACTTTCTGCAAATACAGCACACATACTGTTGATCTTCGCTGGCTTGGCATCTTTTACGAAAGTATCAATTCTTTCAATCTCACTTTCGACTCGTTTCATCGTCATCTCAAGGAAACGTCCAGTTCCAGCAGCACATTTATCATTCATTAAAAAATCTGTGACACATCCAAGATCATCAATGGTGATCACTTTGCTGTCTTGCCCACCGATATCAATGATCGTGTCACAATCTGGATTCATAAAAAATGCTCCAGCTGCATGGCAAGTAATCTCAGTGATCTTGAAATCTGCCTGATCTAACAGACTCCTTCCATATCCAGTTGTTACAATAACATCTATTTCTTTATGTTGTTTTTGTATTTCTCTATAAAGATCTTCTAGAGATTTCCTTGGACTGATCGATGTTGGGATCATCTTTGTATCTATTATTCTCGTATCTTCTAACAAAACGGCTTTTGTCATAGACGAACCAGAATCTAATCCTAAACTTATCACTGTACATTGACTCCTTTTGGAAAGTTTTTCGGGTAAATTTTATCATGAAAATGGTGTGGTTGCAATGTAAAAAAACATGCTTAAAAAAAGAACTATACATTTTCATTCAAATCCTTTATAATAGTATGCTGTGAAAAATAGCAGTATAAAACTGCTCATCATGCATTAAAAAAAGGAGACGAAAGAAAAATGAATCAAGAGAAAAACAAAGGTGCGGAATACGACTTTTACGGGAAACTTCCGCTGCAAAAAGCGATTCTCCTTGGTCTGCAGCATGTATTCGCTATGTTCGTAGGTAACCTTACTCCAGTCCTTATCATTACAGGGGCTTGTGGTATTGCTTCTGGAACCGAATTTGCAGACGTTCAGATTGCGCTTTTACAAAATGCTATGTTAATTGCCGGAATTGTTACACTGATCCAGCTGTATGCGATCGGACCGATCGGTGGAAAAGTTCCAATCATCATGGGAACAAGTTCAGGATTTATCGGTGTCTGCAGCAGTGTTGCATCTGTTATGGGCGGTGGAATCCTTGGATATGGTGCGATTATGGGGGCATCCATTATCGGTGGACTATTTGAATCTGTATTAGGATTTATGTTAAAACCACTTCGAAGATTTTTCCCAGCTGTTGTAACTGGTACGGTTGTACTTTCCATCGGATTATCACTGATCGGTGTTGGTGTAAATTCTTTTGGTGGAGGAAATTCTGCTAATGATTTCGGTTCAATCGAGAACTTGTTACTTGGAACAATTGTTCTTGTGATCATCATTGCATTAAAACATGGAACGAAAGGTATCACAAGTGCTTCTTCTGTACTGATCGGAATTATCGCAGGATACATTATCGCAGGAATCATGGGTGTTGTACTTCCTACAACTGCTGTCAATGCAGATGGTGTAGAGTATACAAAAGCATGGGTGTTAAACTGGGATAAAGTTGCTCAGGCTGGATGGTTTGCCATTCCAAAATTTATGCCTGTAAAAATCATTTTTGATGCAAGAGCGATCGTCCCTGTACTTATCATGTTTATCGTAACTGCTGTAGAAACAGTCGGGGATATTTCCGGAGTTATCGAAGGTGGTATGGATCGTGAAGCTACAGATTCTGAGCTTTCTGGTGGTGTTGTCTGTGATGGTATCGGATCTACGATCGCAGCATTCTTTGGAGTTTTACCAAATACATCATTCAGCCAGAATGTTGGTCTTGTTACGATGACAAAGATCGTAAACCGTTTTGCACTTGCAACAGGAGCAATCTTCTTGATCCTGTGTGGATTATTTCCAAAACTTGCTGCATTGATCTCTATCATGCCACAGAGCGTATTAGGTGGAGCAGCTGTTATGATGTTCTCTTCTATCGTGATCAGTGGTATTCAGCTGATCACAAAAGAGCCACTAACAATGAGAAATATTACCATCGTATCTGTAGCTCTCGGACTGGGATATGGAATCGGTGCAAACAGTACAGTTCTTTCTGGATTACCTGAAGGAATTCAGTTGATCTTCGGAGGATCTGGTATTGTACCTGCGGCACTTGTTGCAATTATTTTAAATATTGCATTGCCAAAAGAAGATTAAATATACTAATAAAAACAGCACTGCATTGGGAATTTTATTCCTGTACAGTGCTGTTTTTCTATATGCTTTCCTGCGTCTATTATCAGCTCATAACACCAATTTCATCTGGTACGATCACATCAGCTTCTGTGCATGCAAGGATATCTTCTACACTATATCCTTCTGCAAGTTCCCTTAACACGAGACCATCTTTTGTAACTTCAAAATAGCAACGTTCTGTTACGATATCTGTTACACAATGAACTCCCGTCAAAGGAAGTGTACATTTCTTTAATATCTTAGACTTTCCACTCTTTTCACAATGGTCTGTTGCTACAATGATCTTCTTCACTCCGGCACACAGATCCATGGCACCACCCATTCCTGGCACCATCTTCCCTGGAATCATCCAGTTGGCGATATTACCTTCTTGGTCTACCTGAAGTGTACCAAGAACTGCTGCATCAATATGTCCGCCACGTATAAACGCAAAAGACATCTCATGATCATATACACTTCCACCTTTGATCACAGATGCAGGCTGTCCGCCAGCATCAATAACATCAATATCTACTTTATCCCAGCTTGGGGTTGGTCCACTTCCGACGGTTCCGATCTCTGCCTCCAGCCACAGATCCACACCTTCTGGGAGATAATTTACGCACATCAGCGGAACTCCGATACCAAGATTTACAAAATCTCCATCTTTAAAAAACTTTGCACATCGTGATGCGATCAGCTTTCTTCCTGTCAATCCTGCCATATCACTGACCTCCTTCCGCTTTTGCTTTGGCTCGCTGCCACATTGGACACATTGGTCGTTTCTCACCGGTTCTTTCATAGATCATATCGATCACAGGTGCTGGAACATCGATCTCTTCTGGTCCTAGTTCACCCACTTCCACGATCTCTTCCACCTCAACGATCACCGTATCGGCAGCCATAGCCATCGTACTGTTTGTTGCTCTGGAATTCATTCGGAATGAAATATTACCTGCAGTATCTGCTTTCGTTGCTTTGATCAAAGCAACATCTGCACGCAATGGTAATTCCAGAAGATATTCTTTGCCATTGATCGTTAGTTTTTGTTTACCCTCTTCTACTTCTGTACCAAGTCCTGTTGGTGTCAAACAGCCTCCTAAGCCTGCTCCACCACAACGGATTCTTTCTGCAAAGGTTCCTTGCGGACTAAATTCTATCGCAAGTTCTCCTGCAAACATCTGATCCTTGGCAATCGGGTTCAACCCAATATGTGTTGTGATCAAACTCTTAACTCTGTGATCTTTGATCAGCTTTCCGACTCCTTGATCTGCCATTCCAGCAGATACAGCGATCGCATCAATATCTTTGATTCCTTTTTCTAACATTCCATCAATGATCTCGTCTGCTGCAAATTCTCCATGCCAATCTCCAAACATGATCGTCTGTCCATCATGAATTCTTGAGAGTGCTTCCTCTCTCGTTACTACTTTTGACTTCAAAGGCGTGACCTCCCTTCTATGTTCATGGTTTGATCCTGGCTTTATTCTCCTTTGAATTCAGCCTTTCTCTTCTCCATAAAAGCTTTGACTCCTTCTATAAAATCAGAAGATGCCGCACATTCACGCTGTGTCGGAATCTCACATTCATCCAGATATTTCTTATAATCAGCAAGCCCTGCCTGATAAATCTGTTTCTTGATATTCTTATAAGAAAGTAATGGTCCACTAGCAAATTTCTTAGCAAGTTTCATAACGGTATCATCTAATTCCTCCGCTGGAACTACATCATATACCATTCCGGCATCTTTTGCTTCCTGTGCTTTCATTGGTCTTCCTGTAACACACAGTTCCATTGCTTTCTGAATTCCAAAACTCTTAACAAACAGGTATGTTCCACCGGTATCTGGAACTAGTCCAAGATTCACAAATGCCATAATAAACTTCGCATTGTCTGCGCATACAACAAAGTCCCCTGAAAATGCAAGACTTACTCCTGCACCTGCTGCCGCTCCACTTACACTTGAGATCACAAGCTTACTCATACGCTTCAGACCATCGGTTACATTGCCAACTTTACTGATCAGAGAATCCATATTCACTTCTCCACCTTGTTGGATCAGGTTATAGAAGTATCCAATGTCTCCTCCTGCTGAAAATGCCTTTGGCATTCCTTTTAAAACAACAACTTTTACATTCGGGTCATTCTCACAAGTATCTACCACGTACATCAACTCGTCTGCCATCTGATCATCAATTGCATTAAGATTCTTCATATAGTTCATTGTGATGATACCAACTCCATCTTCTACAACGAACTGCAATTTCTCTAGCTTCATAGGCATATCCTCCTTTAAGTTGTTTTGATAACTATATTGTATCACTTTTTGTACAATTTGTGAAGCTTTTCGACAAAATTAAGGGGTTGACGAATCTCATATTCTATAGTATCTTATAGCCATAAGGTCATATAACTGACGGAGCACGTGGAATTAACCACATGGAAGTATGATCATTAATCGCCGACCGTCTGGGCAATCTGTCTGGACGTGCGGCGTTTTTTTATTCTATTTTTACAACGCTTCATCGTTCAGATATTGATCCTGTTAACTTTTTACGTACTTGTCCTAAGTACGTATCATCCATAAGGAGGAATATTATGACAGTTGGTCATGTCCATTCCATCGAATCGATGGGTCTGGTTGATGGACCAGGGATACGAACCGTTATCTTTTTACAAGGATGTGCTCTAAGATGTCGTTTCTGCCATAATCCTGATACTTGGGAATTATCTGGCGGGACCGAATACACACCGGAAGAACTTGTTGCAAAGATCCGACGATTTAAACCTTATTTTAAAGAAGATGGTGGTGTTACCTTTTCTGGTGGAGAACCTTTATTACAACCTGATTTTTTAAAAGAGACTTTAAAACTATGCAAGAATGAAGGCATTCACACTTGCATCGACACTGCAGGTTATGGACTTTCTGATTATGATGAGATTTTAAACCATACAGATCTTGTTCTTCTTGATCTGAAACACATCCATAAAACGGATTATGAGAAAATGACAGGAAGATCAATGGATCGTTTTGAAGAATTTTTGAATGCTTTAAAAAAACATCAGACTAAGATATGGATTCGCCATGTCGTTGTTCCAGGAATTACTGACAGCGAAGATCATATGGCTCAGTTAAAAGCTTATATTCAAACGATTCCTAATGTAGAGAAAGTTGAGCTGCTTCCCTATCATTTACTTGGTACCAACAAATATAAAGTTATGAATATTCCTTATTCTTTAGAAGGTGTACCTGCCATGGATAAAAAGAAAACAGAGATGTTACAACAAACCTATTTTGATCATGTTTATTTTACGGAGGAAAAATCATGTTAAACGAATGGAATGGATTCAACGATGGTGTCTGGACAAAAGAAATCAATGTAAGAAATTTTATACAGAAAAACTACACTCTCTATGAAGGAGATGACTCTTTCTTAGCTGATGTATCTCAGAAAACAAAAAAAGTCTGGAATAAATGTGAAGAACTGCTTGCTGAAGAATTGAAAAAAGGAGGCGTTTTAGATGTTGAGACAGATATCATTTCTGGTATCACGAACTTCGCACCTGGATATATTGATAAAGAAAATGAGGTGATCGTTGGACTTCAGACAGATGCACCCCTAAAACGTATTGTCAATCTATATGGCGGTAAACGTATGGCGCACCAGTCACTGGAACAATATGGTTATAAACTAAATGAAGAGATCGACCGCCATTTTAATGAATACAGAAAAACACACAATGAAGGGGTTTTTGATGCCTATCCAAAACGTACTCGTCTTGCAAGAACTGCTGGACTTCTAACAGGACTTCCTGATGCTTATGGACGTGGACGTATTATTGGAGACTACCGTCGTGTTGCTCTTTATGGAATCGACTACTTGATTGAAGAAAAACAAAAAGATTTAGACTTTGAAGATGGACCTATGACAGAAGACCGCATCCGTCTACGTGAAGAAATTTCTGAGCAGATCCGTGCCCTTTCTAAAATGAAAGAAATGGCTGCATCTTATGGTGTTGATATTTCAAAACCTGCAAAAAATGCGAAAGAAGCTGTTCAGGCGGTTTATATGGGATATCTTGCGGGAACAAAAGAAAATAATGGAGCTGCAACTTCCCTGGGACGTACTTCTACATTCCTTGATATTTATATTGAACGAGATCTTAAAAATGGAGTGATCACAGAAACAGAAGCTCAGGAATTGATCGATCAATTTATCATCAAACTTCGTCTGACAAGACATTTAAGAACTCCTGAATATGACGAATTATTTGGTGGGGATCCTACGTGGATCACGGAGTCTATCGGTGGAGTTGGTATTAATGGAAAACCTCTGGTTACTAAGAACTCTTTCCGTTATCTTCATACTTTATATAACATTGGAACTGCTCCAGAGCCTAACTTAACTGTTTTATGGTCTGAAAAACTGCCAGACAACTTTAAACATTTTTGTTCTAAAGTTTCTATTGATACGGATTCTATCCAATATGAAAATGATGATGTTATGCGCCCAGTCTATGGGGATGATTATGCAATCGCTTGTTGTGTATCTGCAATGAAGGTTGGAAAACAGACACAGCTGTTCGGAGCCCGCTGCAATTTGGCAAAATCACTGCTTTATGCGATTAATGGAGGAATTGACGAGAAAAAAGGAATCCAGGTTGTTCCTGGAATCGAACCGATCACAGATGACGTTCTTGATTTTGACAAAGTATGGGAAAACTATAAGAAAGTTATGACTTATGTTGCTGAATTATATGTTGATACAGTAAATATCATTCATTTTATGCATGATAAATACGCATATGAAGCCAGCCAGTTTGCTCTTCATGATACAAACTTAGAGCGAATCGCAGCTTATGGAATTGCTGGTCTGTCTATTGCCGCAGACTCTCTATCAGCGATCAAATATGCAACTGTAAAACCAATCCGCAATGAAAATGGTGTAGCAATTGACTTTGAAACCATTGGAGATTTCCCTAAGTATGGAAATGATGACGACCGCGCAGATGATCTTGCAGTTAACACAGTAACATTCTTCTCTGACGAACTAAAGAAACATCCAATTTATAGAAATGCGATCCATACTTTATCTGCTTTAACGATCACATCCAATGTTATGTATGGTAAGAAAACCGGATCCACACCAGATGGAAGAAAACTCGGAGAACCTTTAGCTCCAGGTGCAAACCCAATGCATGGACGAGACGAAAATGGTGCTCTTGCATCCTTAAACTCTGTCGCTAAAATTCCGTATCGCAATGTATGTCAGGATGGTGTATCCAATACCTTTTCCATCGTACCAGATGCTCTTGGAAAAGATCAGGAACAACGAGTACAAAACCTTACAACAATCTTAGACGGATACTTTGTTCAAGGTGCACATCATTTGAATGTAAATGTTATGCATAGAGAAACTTTGATCGATGCTATGGAACATCCAGAAAAATATCCAACACTTACGATCCGTGTTTCTGGATATGCCGTGAACTTTAATCGATTATCCCGCGAACAGCAGGAAGAAGTGATTCGTCGTACATTCCATCAGAGTATGTAGATTTTTATGAAACAGCAATGGTGCCTGATTTTTTGATCGAATCAGGCACCATTACTATTCTTCAAACATTTCTCCCTCTATATTACTTATCTGTTCAATAGGGATGATCGTCTGATCTGTCATAACAACTGTGTGTTTATATTTATCAATTTTCTTTACACAACCAGAACAGGTAATATATGCTCCCCCATCTTTCTTAGTATCTGGTACAAAATACGTGATCTCAACCATTTGTTGTGTATCAATAGTTTCAGCGATCAGATATAACTTTTTATTTAATTCTGCTATAACTTCTTCACTCAACACCTGTTTCGCATCTGTTTGTCTTACAGTTTCCTTAATAGCTGCTTGGTGTCCGGTAAGTGCCGCAAAAGGTGAAAACTGTGCTGCTCTGGCATAAAGTGACATACGAGGGTGTTTCTTTGAAGTTGGATGCGGCAGATTGATAATATCATCGTATTTATGATTGTGCTGATCCTTCATAATCTTCCTCCGTTTACACTGAATACTTACTTTCTATGCTTTATGTCCGCCAATCTGCTCATTACGGTCTTTTGCTGTTGCTCCTTCCTGAAGGTTCATTCCTTTCAAGATAGCGTTTTTTCCAAACTTTTTTTTGATTGTGAGCATTGTCTGTTGCATCCGCTTCTCACGCTCTAAAACGGCCTCTTCTTCGGCTTGTTCCTGTTCCTTTACCGTATAATCTGTAAAAAGATCAAGTTGCTCATACGTTTCTTCTTCCTTTGAAAAACTTTCATCCACGAGCTTGTTCGCTGTGATATTGATTCTTCTGATCAGCAGATTTTTATCCACGATCCGATCATATAATTCCATCACTGCATTTGTGATCAGCATGGTAGATGATGTCTTCCTTTTCAGGTTTGTTGTTCCATGAGCGTGTTTTGGAACTTTCCTTCCATATCGGTCGATCGTAACAGATCCCTTGTACTTCCTATATCTATCTGGATCCGTTAGATTTTCTATATCATAACCTACAGTCAATACGATCTGGTCAGTAACAAGTCTCTTATCTACCAGATCAAGTGTCATAAGATCAGTCATTTCTTTTACAACCAACTTTGCCTTATCAAAGTCATATGGGCAGTGAAGTACTTGCCCGGAGCATACACTGTTGGTTTCCGGTTTGTACGCTTTGACTTGCTCCATAGTACAAGGCTCATATCCCCAGGCATGATCGATCAGCAGTTCCGCATTGATCCCAAACATCTTATAAAGCAGTTCTTCATTATGAAATTCATTTGGCTTTCCGACGGAACATCTTGCAACATCTCCCATTGAGAAAAGACCGTGTTCTTCCAACTTCTTCGCATAGCCTTTGCCTACTCTCCAGAAATCCGTAAGCGGTCTGTGATTCCATAGTTTCCTACGGTAAGACATTTCGTCTAATTCGGCGATCCTTACGCCATCCTTATCCGGTTTAATATGCTTTGCTACGATATCCATCGCAATCTTGCACAGATACATATTCGTTCCGATTCCGGCGGTTGCTGTAATTCCCGTTGTTTTTAAAACGTCTCGTATCATAGTCATGGCAAGTTCCCTTGCAGTCATCTGATAAGTATTCAGATAATCTGTTGCATCTATAAATACTTCATCAATTGAGTACGGAAAAATATCTTCTGGCGCAATATACTTCAGATAAATATTATAAATCTTGGAACTATATTCCAAATAGTATTCCATACGTGGTGGTGCAACAATATAATCAACCTTCAATGCCGGATTTGCATTTAATTCTGTGCTGTCATCCGACGAACCTGTAAATGTTCTGTTTAAAGCTTTCCACCTGCGGGTATTATTGACTTCTTTAATCTTTTGCACGACTTCAAACAAACGTGGTCTGCCTGGTATTCCATAGCTTTTCAGCGATGGAGATACCGCAAGGCAGATCGTCTTCTCCGTCCGGCTTTGATCTGCAACCACAAGATTTGTCGTTAAAGGATCGCGATTTCGCTCCTTACATTCCACAGAAGCATAGAATGATTTGAGGTCGATCGCAATATAAGCCTTTGTCTTTGTCATCGTTCTATGCTCCTCTATTTGCATAATGAATCAACCATCATAGCGAACCACATCATACAAAACATAAATAAAAAACACAATAGTACAGAACCACACCCAACATTTGATTTCCCATCATCGGATGATTCTTCCTTCTCTCGGTTATGCTTCGATGCATCATCTTCTTTCAATTTGTTATAAAGATAATATTCTCTGGCATTGTCTTTCCAATCTTTTTTCCCATTCCGATCATAATCAAAAAAGGCCATATTGATCACTCCCCATTCCTTAGCCTATTCATATTTTTCTCTATTTACTAGAGCTTGGAAAATATGGGCTTAATACTCCAGCTACATTACTGATCGGCATTGTTTGCAGCCATACTTTCCCAGGACCTGTAAGTATTGTGTTAAACACTCCTTCTCCGCCAAATAACATATTCTTTACACCCGGAACACTTTTGATCTCCATCGTACAACTTGCTGTCATCGCGGCCAAATGTCCAGTGTCTACAACAATCTGCTCTCCAGCCTCTAATTCATATTCCACGACATGACCATCAAATTCTGCAAACATGATACCATGGCCAGATGCTTTCTGCATAATAAAACCTTCTCCGCCAAATAATCCAGCTCCGATCTTTTTATTAAAGAATGCAGATAACTCAACTCCATTCTCACCGGCAAGATAAGCACTTTTTTGTAATATCATTTCCTGTCCAGGTGCAATTTCAAATGCCTTGATGGATCCCGGGAAGCATGAAGCAAAGGCGATCATCCCTTTTCCGCCTTGTGCTGTATAAACATTCTGGAACATCTTTTCTCCTGAAAACGCTCTTCCAAAGATCTTTCCTATTCCCCCATTCGAAGTTGTTTCCATTTTCATATTTGGAGACATCCAAGACATTCCTCCACCTTCTGTAACCATTTTTTCTCCAGATTCCAGATGACAGATAACTACTGGAAGTGTTTCACCTAAAATTTCATATCTCATAATGTTTTCCTCCTTACTCAACATTTGATTTGTTATTCTTCTTTGCATTTACAATATAAATTCCAACACATACAAGTGCGAGTGCAATCAGACTTCCGATATTAAATGCCTGTTTGATTTCTCCCAATACCAATGCCGACAAGATTACACTGCATAATGGATTCACAAATCCGAAGATTGCTACCTTTGACACATCATTATATGCAAGTAATACAGACCAAAGTGTATAGGCAACTGCAGATACCAATGCAAGATACAACACGACCGTAATTCCACCAACTGTTACATGATCTAAATGTCCACCCATTGCGTTTCCGATTAAAAATAATACAATTCCACCAATAAAAAACTGAGTTCCACTTAATATAACTGGTGATACTTTTTTTGAATAGTAATTGATCAATATCGTGGATGTTGCATAGGCTAACTGTGAAATCAAAACGAATCCTTCTCCCATCATCGTAAAGCCGAAATCCAAAGAATTTCCAAGAAGATTGATCACGACAACTCCTGCAAATCCTAAGATGCATCCTGTTAATTTTCTTCCCGTTAGCTTTTCATTTCGTACGATCAAACATGACATTAGGATTGCGATAAAATTTCCTAAACCTGTAATGATTCCACCTTTCACTCCAGATGTATGTGCCACGCCGATATAAAAGAAAAAATACTGTCCAACAGTCTGAGCAAGGCAGACAGGAACTGCATATTTTAGAATCTTTCCATCGGGCAGTGTCACTTTCTTTTCCTGTATAGAAGCAAAAATCAAGACGAAAAGTCCTGCTAACGCAAATCTTGTTCCTGCAAATACGATCTGACTGGCTGTGTTTGTCGTATCCACTTGTAACAATCGATATCCTGTCTTGATCATCGGAATAGCACTTCCCCATAGAATACAGCATAAACTTGCCAGCGCTGCTACAACCCAAGTCTTTGTTAATGTATGATGCTCTGTCTTCATTATCTTTTTATTTATCCTCTCTTGTATAGTACTTTATTTGTATTAATTCTATCATATTTTCATATCTTATCCAATCCATACATCATCGATATACAACAAAAGACTCAGAAGTCCACGGCTCCTGAGTCCTTTAACATAATTATCATATATCTATTGCATTACTGCATTCCGTTTGCTGTCTTATATTTATACAGCATTTCGGCATGATTCTGTTCTTCTACCTGAATGTCTGCCATCAACTTTCTAAGATCACTATCCCCAAACATAAATACATTTGTATTATACTCTCCGGAAACCAATTTCTCTGTTCCAATTGCATCAGTTGCAAGAAATGCATCATGCATCTTATCTTCGGACTGGCTCGCTGCTGTATAGATTGCTCTTGGTTCATAGTCTCTTCCATCACTGTCATTGCAGTCACTTGACGGTACTGTTCCATCTAAGACCTGTGTGAGTGAATCGTAATGTGTCTGCTCTTTTTTGTGTAACTGTTCAAAAAGATTTTTAAGTTCTGGATCGATCGCCTGCTGTGCGTATTTTTGATACTTTTCTATGCAGCTTTTCTCCTGTGTTCTTAGGTTTTCAATTGCTGTTCTTTCTGTCTCTTTTAATACCATGATATAAGTTCCTTTCTACTTTGGAAATTTTTATGATGATATTATCTGCTGTTTGATGCATTTCTATGCAACGAATGGCGAAAATTTAATATTCAATTACATTGAAATTCCATCGTACCATCCGTCTGTAATTCTGCTTGATCGGATAAGTAAAATTCCAAAGTCATAATATTTTTTTCATTCAATTCCAGTTTTTTCACTTGATACTTTACCATTTCACTCACAGAAAATTTACCATCTTCTTTATAAATTGTTGTCAAAATTCCTTCTGTCTTTCCATTGTTGCTTTGTAATCGGATATTTGCAAATCCTCCGGAACTATTTTGCTGTAACAATGTTATCGTTGTTGGTTTTCCAGCTTTTGTTTTTTCATAAAATGTTTTCAATTTCTCACCATGACTTGTCTTGGACGGTTTGAATTTTACTGGTGCATTTTTTGTACTATGTTTTTCTTCCCCAATCTGGGCAACAGGATAACCTTTGGATGTTAATGTATCATATAGCGTTTGTAAGTCTTTTTTTGTAACTTTATTCTCATTGATTTTTATGTTTTGACAAATGTCTGAAATTTGCTTAACTTCTTTTTGTGCCTGAGCTTTTTCTCGCTTTGTTATCACCAATGGTTTCCACTTCTTTGTCTTATGATCTGTTTGTTTTGTTATTTCTTTTATATTTGATGATCTACATGCTGTAAGTGTTATGACACTTGCGAGTAACAAAATAGCTAGCATTAATCTACTACATATATTCTTTGGATATTTTCTTTGCTTTTCTAAACACATATTCTTCTGCCCTTTTAAAATTCTTATGAATAATCCCATATTTCATACCCTTGTCGACGTGCGGAATCATATACAGGTATCATATTCTTTTCAAGTATATTATAAAACATCTCTTTTGAATTACCTTTTCGATATAATTCTTGTCCTGCCAGATAGATTCCCATATCATCATAAATCATTTGATACATCAGATATTGATTTTGTGCAAAATTCTGAAAAAACGGATTCCATTTTGGTAATCGATTACTCTTGGATGAATTTAGTGATGCATCCATCGGCATCAGATTCCAAAGTTCATCATTCATAACAAATGACCATGGAATAAAATGATCAATATCGTATTTTTTCTTCTTCACAGGTTGTCCAGTAAAGACGTCTCTGATTTCTTGAACTTCCATGATATCTTGCCAGAGATCTCTTACTTTTTTGAGTTTTCGTACCTTTTCTTCTGTTGGGGTTAATTTATATACCAGACCGGGAACTTCTGGATTATTGTTCTGCAGCCATTTTACTTTTTCGTATTGAATCCACCCCAAAATATTGACTGTATGATCGCTTCCAGCCAATAAAATTTATAGCAATAGGATGGATTTTTCATCATTTTAGAAAATCCATCAATATTTAGATTGTTATAATATTTTGGCTCAATTTCTAAGATATTTTTCCCTTGCAAATCAGGATATTCAACCATCGTTCATCACCTCGTCCTTCTCTGACATCACCTGTTGTCCATATTTCTTTGATCTGTAATTGAGGGATTTGCAAGATAAATTCTTTCAATGAATCTTCTGTAAAATCCGTAAAATAACGCCCATTTCTCTCCCCTTCGAATTCACCATACTTAAATGATGTATAAATGATTCCATTTTCTTTTAATGCTTTGTTCATCTTATGAAATACACGCAAAAGATCATTTGTTGATAAATGAAGGATTGATGCACATGCCCAGATTCCATCATAAATATTCTGGTCATTTAATTCTTCAAACAGCATTTGTTTTACTTTGATTCCTGTATATTTTGAAGCTTCCTTACAAATCTCTTCGGATCCGTCAATCGCCGTTACGTTATAGTTTCGCTTTAGGAAATATTTTGTATCACGACCAGAACCGCACCCAAAATCTAAGATGGATGCTCCCGATGGAAGATAAGATAAAAATTTATTTTGTATGTTTGTAAAGTTTACGGATCTTGTTGTTTGTATGAATGATTTAGTGTATTTGTTATAATAATTTATGGTTTTGTTGTTCATTGGAAGCCTCTCTTAAGTACATTCTAATAACCATTTGACAGCTTTCGCTAATCTCTTTTGGGCATCAGCAAAATGCCCGCCGCTGTTAAATTCTAATGTTGTTTGCTTTACCTTAGGATCATTGCGCAAAATTCGTTCCTGTGTTCTAGTTCGATCTCCAACTCTTGCCATGACCGGATTCTTTGTTTTTTCTTCTTTTCCTCCAAGGCTTAAGTAGATATTGCTTTCATGCTTTATTTGATGATGCAACACATATTCATCCCATTGTTCGAACCATAAAGAACCGGAGCAGCTTGCAATTGCTGAGAAGATATCCGTTTCATATGCTGTCCATAAAGCAAACAATCCTGCAAGGGAATATCCGATCAGATAAATTTCTCTGTCTACCCCGTAATCTGCTTTTAATTTCGGAATCAAATCATTCATTAACCATTGTAAAGTCTTTGGGCCATTTCCTTTAAACTCTTCGTTCCCAAAGGCAGCAGGTGACTTCCATGGAGAAAAATCACCATTCCAATCTTTTACCTGAAATGCACAGAAAAGAAAATCCTGATCATTGACTGTCTCCATCAGACAATCCCACATATGTGCTATTTCATTTCCACGATGAGGATACATTCCCCATAAAATGATCGGACCGCCGGAACCATTTTGCTCTATATAACATGCTTTCTGTTTTATCTGTAATTTCTGCATAAATACATTCATCTCCATAAATTTTTCTGCTCTTAATGGATTTATTTTCGTGAATTTTGGCTTATTCCCTAGTTGTAGAATCCTCCAGTTCTTCTAACGCGTGCATATAATTATCCATCCATTCCATCTGCCATTGTCTGGGATCTGTTTCTGATATCTGGCTTAACGGATCGATTTCGTCAAACATTCCAAGATTCTCTGCCATATCTAGCGGAAACAAAGTTTCATCTGGGCCGATTATTACCTGATCTCCAATTCCTAGATTCCTGTCATAAGCTGTTAATTCTTCCATCGAAATCTCTTCTGGTTCATCCATAGAATCTTCTTTTACATAAAAAGTTAACATTGGAATTTCTGCTTCTTCTGCTTCTATTTTTATGATCGTATAAATTTAAATAAATAATAAATATCAAAAACATCACATTTAAGCGGTTTGTTGAATGTTTTAATATATGTAAACTATCTCTAAATCACTGTATTTAGTAACAAATTAGTAACAGAATAATTCTATATTTTTAGATTTTTACTGTCTTTACAATAAACTTTTTTTGGCTTATTGTCAAATGTTTCTTTAAACTTTTTTGGTTTATTTTTGCAATAAAAAAAGACCAGAGGATTTCTCCCCTGGTTAGATTAAAATTTAAGGTATTTTGTAGCAACGTATCCAGTTGTATTTTTATACTTAATTTTAGTCCAAGTACTGCTCTTTTTCAGTACTTCGACTTTAGATTTCTTCGGTACTTTTCCAAGCACTGCTGCTGTCGAAGATGCAGCCTTTCTGATTGTCAATGGATCATGCTTAGTATTTACGACTGCATATGCTTTCTTTGTAGCTGCTTTTTTAGCTTTTGTCGCTGTCAAGAATAGTTTTCTCTCTGCGGTCCTTCTTCTTGTCAGTCCTCTGTAGACTTTTCCACCAGCTTTGTTGTACTCTAAAATCTTAGCTGCAATCGTTGCTCTAGATCTAGTTCCATTAGCTGTAAGCCCATCAATGCTTCCAATGTTGTATGCAAAAGATACCAATGCATCAATCTCGTTCTGATTCCAGCGGTACTTATTATCGTACTTCATTACCTTCTGTAAGTATTTATTATTCAACGATCTTTCTAACCAATTGTCAGCTGTCTTTTCAGAAATCACAAGCCCAGCTTTGATCGTTTTTCCTGTGATAGATTTATCTGCATTAGTAATTCCGTATCCGATCGTCCAGACTCCTACTTCATCACGATAAGCTTTTTTATACAGTCCTTCAAACTTTTTCACAAGTTTGATACATTTATTTGTTACATGTGCCATGCCGATCACTCTCCTTTTCTCTCTTCTTCTCTTTCTTCCAGAATCGAAGCGTTTAATTTACCATCGTCAAGTAGATCTTTGATGCCATCAAACCATAGTTGTACGGCTTCTTTTAACATAGCGTCTGTTACAAAAATCTGAACTGGCTTAGGCAATAGTGATCTTGCTAGCTGTATTACATAATCAAATTTAACTTGCCCTTGTCCAGATTCTTTGAATCGTTCCTCTGCTTCTACGAACAGCTCATAGACATATAATCTAATGCCTTCCAATCCTTTCTTCTGTACATATTCAATCAGTTTCTTAATTAAAAAAACAGCAATCAAAATTGTGATCACTGCCAAAAATAACACTTTATTCTGTTCAAACAATTCTTTCATCTTCGTTCCTCCTTTTTATAATCCAGCTTGCTGCAGAACAAATCCAATCACTGCTCCGATCAAAGTAGTAATGACATACATAGACACATTTCTCCATTTCTCGCCATCTCGCCCTTCTAGGTCCTCTAGTCGTTTTCCTTGCTCTGTTTGTTTATTCAGCATGCTTTCCATGTTGTTTGCCAGTTTCTGCACAGATAATGTAAGATCATTGATCTGGTTTACTGTGTTTTCTAAGAGCTCAAGACGTTTGTTTATTCTCCTATTTTCCTTGTCCTGACTCTCTTTATATTCACTGTGCTCGCCTTTAGTTAAATATTCATCCATGGTGCTCCTTTCTGCTATTCGACTACCTCTGCTTCGTCACTATCCTCATATGTGCAATCATTGCTGTCTGGCTCTTGTGTAGTCGGTTCTGTATCTCCTTTCTTATCTGTTTTTTGCATAAAAATAAGACCTATTTCGGTCTTGCTCGAATTTTTATAAAATTTTTCATTTTTGCTTTACCTTTTCTCTTTTTAGATTGTTATCATAGTATCAATGGAAAATTATTCTCCCACTTCCGCATCCTGAATCTCATAAAATTTATTTGTGAACTCTGCAATATCTTTTCTGATCTGCACTTTATTCGCTTTGTAAAGATTGCGATCCTGGATTGTCTGGTTTACATTATCGTTACCTGCTCCATCACTTGTTACGTTTGCGGATAAATAAACCACCTGTTTATCTACATCCCCATCCTTTACTGTAATTGTTCCTGTAAGTGTTGTACTTTTTCTTGTTTCTAGCATAGTTATGCTCCTTTCTTATAAATAAAAGACACTAGCAGTTAAGCTAATGCCTTAGTTAATTGTTCTATTTTCTTTTCCATTTTTGCTATTTTGAATTGCAGATCATTGATGATCGCTTCGTGTATATCAATTTTGCCGGATTGGTATAGTAGATCTTTTCTTGTTTTTTGGATCATGAATGTATTAGCTCCGATTAATTCATCGTAAGCTAGCGTATATACCTCATTCATATCTTTTATACCATATGCCTTTTCAGCATAATCTTGATTTATATGTGACGCTACGCAAGTTCCAAACTGCTCATCATATTTTTTTCCATATGCATTTAAAGTTTTATCTACATTCTGAGCCTTAAACCCTATATGATATTTATCATCTGAGTCATCCTTAAATCGATACTTGACTGGTTCTAATTGCATGTATGAATTTATGAAATCATCATCAAAATGTTTAAAGTCTTTTTTGATTCTTTCATCTGAAGAGTTCCTGAATCCTTTTCGAGAGCTTACTCCAGATGTTTCGATATACATCATACCACTACCAGAATCTCCGTTTACATAAAACGCATGATATCCAGCGTAATAATAAATATTGTTAGTGTTATTATAATTACCACAACCTAAATATGCATCGGTTCTACCATCCCATGTATAATGACCATTAGAAGAATTATAAATATAACCACCTAACAGTATAGACCCAGTAAAACTTAAGCAATCCCAATTGCTTTGAGCTATAATCCTAGAAGTGTAATCAGCATATGAATTATTATAATGAAAGTCAATATACGGTGTATCACCATAAAGCTCTATTCCCTGATCTCCAGTTCTTATACGGCTGTTTGCCCATGCAAAATCAAAACCGTCCAAACCAAAATGAGCAGATGTATTAACGTCTTGAATTGTGAGAAAATCTTTTCCAATTTTCATATAGACGTCCTCTTGATTTCCATGAACTGTTATATGTTCTATGTTTAATGTTCCATCATACTCAACTCTAAATGGTGCATATTTGGCTTCGTCATTGCCTGCCCAAAAAGCATAATCACTACCGAATCCAGAACATGTAGAACCAGAACCAGTTTTCAGATATGTATCAGTAATCTCATACTTACCGATTGTTCCACTCGTAGCACCGATTTTTCCACTAATATCAGCATTAGAAGATACAAATTTACCATCATACCCAACCCTAAACGGAGCTGAATCACTACTATCTGCACCTGCCCAAAATGCTTGGTTACCGCCGATACCAGTACACGTAGAGCCACTTCCAGTGATGAGCCATTGGTCGGTAATTTTGTATTTACCGATTGTTCCGCCTTTTGCTGTGATATTTCCACTAGCATCCCACTTCAAATACTTACTATCAAAACTACCATCCTTAAGATTTAAGAATGATCCTGTCGAATTAGCTACATAACCTCTTGATTTAATAGCATCTGTTGCGATTTTATCTGCTGTAATGGAACCACCTGCGATTCTATCAGCACTAAGATATCCAGTTGTAATGATTCCACCATCAATAGTTGTTTGATCTGTAATCATTTGTTCAGCAATTATTGCACCATCTGGTAGATCTGCACTTGCTCCAGACCAAGTTACTAATACCCCGTCTCCGTATGGATTATCAAATTTAATAACACGACCACCATCCCAAGAGTCTGTTTTGGCTAAATATAAATCCCATGTACTGGTTGCGGTTTTAATGATTCGCCATGCTCTTGTAGGAGTTCCTGTTTGTTTAAAACTCCCCATTCCAGGGTCTGTGTTTCCTGCGTTACTAAATTTGATTCTACATTCAGTGTAACCATGTTCCCTATGGTTAACGCCAAAAATAATATTTTGATTGGCATAATTTTGTTTTACTTGTAGTGTTGCTATTTTAAAAAATCCTTGTTTGTTTCCACCGCTACTAAACTTTAAATATGAAACATTCGTTTTATTATTTATAGTATTCTGTAAATCTGTATTTAACCCACTAAACGTAACTAACCCATTCATATTAATAGCAGATGCTACCAACGTAGCGGTCCGATCAGTTAACTCAAAATCAGTTGAATTTGTACCAGATTTAACCAACCAATTGAATTTATCAGCAGTTTGACTAGCTATTGTTTCTGCAGCTGTAATTTGCTGATCTACATCTTCTGGTGCAGGTGTCCAATCGGTAGAAACATTGCCTTGTTCGACCTTCAGTTTGCCAAATTTCAGATACGTACCATTATTTGAAATATCTAATGCTGAAGACAAATGCAAAATATCAAATAAACGTATATCAGAATCTTCTTTGGTTACTGTGTATGTTGATGTTAATTTATATGAATTATCTGCTAATTTAATAATTTTTGCTGCCACAGGAACGTGTCCATATTTACCTGTAAACCATGAAACTTTGGCAGCGTTAAGATCAATAATATTGGCATCTGTTTCAATCCATATAGTTTGTGTATATGTTTTACCAGTTTCAGGATGCAATAAAAAAGCGTTATTTTGCGGTAAAATTTCATCAGTTAATCGTGTTGTTGGTAACCCAATATATGCATAACCGTCAGTCCATGTTGTATTGGGGATTCCATATCCCATAACATATTCTTTATCAGAATTTAATACTAAATTTCTTCCGCCAATTTCTAAATTAGCAAGATTCGTTTCTGTACTAGACACCCTTGTAGTTAAACCTGTCAGACTTGTTTCGACTTTCGTAACTCTTTCCTGTGTTCCTGCTAAATTGGATTTCACTTCCGATACCGTCTGAGTGGTTCCTGCTAAATTGGACTCAATCGTATTAGCTTTCGTTGTGACAGCTGCGATCGAGTCATTTTGATTGTTTAGAATTGTTGTGTGTTCGCCGATCGTAGTTTTCATACTGTCCACGGTAGCTACAGTAGTGTTATATCGACTTAACAAAGTATCATAGTTTCCTTTGATTGTTGTATCTTCGGAAATCAGAGATGAAATCTGTCCTTGCATTGTTGAAATGCTTGTTGTATGTGATGTTGTGATCTCTGATATGTTATCAATTTGAGATTGTGTATCTTCTGGAGCTGGTGTCCAATCTGTCGGTTTGTTGCCTTTTTCTAGTTTAAGTTCTTCGATTTTTACTCCAAAATTTGGATTATTGTTTCCACGCCCTGGTTGAATATAGGAAAAACTTACACCATCATCTATTTTTATACTAGAGGGGGTAGTAAAACAAACAACAACCTTGTGTCGATTTCCATCATTCATAATCGCTCCAACAGTAGAACTTTCTGTAGAATAACCAGAGCTTTCATAATCTATCCCATCGACCGTATATTTTGTGAATATATTACCTTTGCCGTTATGGAATCTACCAAACTTAGTAATTGTTCCGCTTGTTTTGGTAAAATAATATGATAATACATAATTAGAATTTGGTTCATAATTATCATACGAGTCAAATTTAAATCCACCATCCGTACTTTTTACATTGAACTCGATTGTTCCGTTTTTTAGGAAATTATCTAAATTCAACATTGTATGATCTATATCTTGAATTTGTTTCTTTTTAACTAGATTCCTACCACCAACTTCAATCTCATCCACAGTCGTTGCTAGCTCATTAAACACAACATCGAGAGTCTGATTCTTATCATCCATGTTGATCACGGAAGATTTCAGCTTCGTAGTAGAACCATTCACTTCTCTAACAACACTGTTGATATCTAGCTTAGAACCAGATATGTTAGCATTGTCAGCAACAACATTATCTCGGATAATCTTCCTTTGAATCGTATTCTCTGTAGCTCCAAGAGCATCCCATATCAGATTCCCATTCTTATCCCAGACAGACATGCTGTAGTCGTTCGAAGCATCTTTTCCGATCTGTACTCTGACACGGTTTGCATCAGAGATCTGAATAGTGTTATCACTCCATTTTGACTTACCATCAGAACTATGTACCGTCAGATTTGTTGTATTAATATCCATACCTGTGATCTTATCAAATGCTAGATTCTCAATCATTGCATTCTTGATCATACCGTTTTCAATCGTTGTGTTCTTACTATTTAATGTAAGTGATTGGATATTAGCAGATGTTAAGTTGCCATTTACAAGTGTATTCAGATTAGCGTAATTCCCTTCCAGTACGCTAATCTTTGCTGTTGCAGCGTTTAAATCCGTGATTGTCGCTTTTGTCGCTGTCAAGTTTTGAATGTTTGCATTAGCTGCTTTTAAGTCATTTGCTGTTGCAGTTTTGAATGTTGCGTAATCGGATTGTAGATCGTCAATCTTACCAGATTCAGCTTTTAGATTTGTGATCGTTGCATATGTAAGACTTGCATCGGTAGCTTTCAAATATCCAAATGTTCCAACTTTTGCTTCTAGTTCGGATGTCTTTACAGTATTTGCTTCTAAGTTCTCTATCTTAGCATTTGCAGCATTTAGATTCGTTGTTGTTGTTTCTTTGAAAAATGCTACATCTGATTTAAGATTTTCAAATTCACCTGTTTTAAATTTCAAAACATCTCCAGACAGATTCTTGATCGTTGCATTTGTCGCTGTCAGATTATCCACCATGAGTTTTTTTACAAAGGCTAATTCGTACTCAACTCGTTCTGCCATTTCGGTTATAGGACCTTTTGTGTCAGAATCATCTTCCTCGGCGGTATTCCCATAACTTGCAATTGTCTGCATCAATCCACCGTCATAACTTGTTATCAAGGATATGATCGGTATTGTAAATTTCATGCTATCATTTTTTACAGCAGTAACAATATCTCCGATATCAAGTCTCGTATCTCCGATAAATCTTAATGCTGTAGGCGTGAATACTAAGCCTTGGACAGTATTGTAAACACCGTCTAATATACTCTGTGTCATAACCGGATTTTGCATACTTATGCCGGTAGCTCCTGATCCAGATGAAAGTGTCTGATCTGAGTTATCACATGTCAGTCTTTTGATACTGAAACTTTCTTCTGTTTCTTGCAGATCGTTATAAAATATATTGCTTGGAATCTCGTAATCAATACCCTGATACCATCGAAACTCGATCATTCCAGTTCTTCCACATATAGCAAATTTGCCGAATAATCCTGCGATAAATCCGATGGTTTCTTTGTATGTATATCCATCAAAAGGATTTACATATGTTGTGATCACTTCGCTTTCCTCGGTTTCTTCGTTGTAATCACCTTCCTCAATGATCGCTCTTTGATTGATCTGGATTCCTCGCTGTAATGTAGATGTATCAATCGCCACGCCTGTCATCGTGCTGATTTCAGCCAATATATCTACTGCATCAACTGGATATCCTAATTTGGAATAATATGCACCATTGCATCTGCTTGCTAATCTGTCATATGCGGTAAACGTAACCTTGTTGCTTTCAATCTTGGGATTCTGGATCGTATATAACCCCATCGGAATATATTCCATATCTTCATCGACTTCCACGCCGATCTCCAAGCTGACTTCTTTTCCAGACAATGCAATTCCTTTATTCTCGATCGTTGCCTGAACATAGCTTGCCACCGCACTCCCGATTGTTATTTCTTCCGCACCAGACGTTATTGTAAAATTCTTTACAGATTCTACTAATACTTTTTCATTCTCCAGAAGCCTTGTATTAAATTTTCTGTTCGGCCCTGCTATTGCATCACCAAAATATTTACTTGCCTGATACATATAGCATCACCTCCGTCTAGTCTTCAATCATAAACATTAAATCTTCAATATCTGCCACCGATGGAATATCATAACGATCTACAGTCTCGCAGCGTTCTAATTCAGAAAATGAAACTTTCATAATATCAATTTCTGTATCAACTTCCTGAAGATCTTTTATTTCTTCATTTACAATCTGTTTGTTTTCATCGGTCATTTCATACTGATTTTCATGCACGATCGGCTTATCTTCTTCATCCTTTTCTGCATATCTTTCACAGATCTTCAGGCGATTTTCTTCATATTCTTCTATGCAGTTTCTAAATGTCTTCAAATTTTTAGAAACTGCATATCCTAATTTTGCTGTATAAGTTTTACTTGACTGTTTTACTAATCCTTCATGGTTTTTAATAATCTCTTTTAATTTCATATCTAACTCCTATTTCTGCACGATCTGAACGCTCGCACTTTTATAATAATAAGTACCATCTCCGATATACCCCAGATGTTCTTTTGTAAGAGTTCCTCGGTATACAGTGATGGTATGTGTTGTTCCCATGTCTCTAAATGTGATCGGAAAGAATCCTTTCACAAGATTATTTTTTATCTTCTTAACTTCGGACTCTGTGAGGACTCCCCACTTGATATCCAATGTCTTTTTCTCTGCAATTGCTTCTCCGATCATATCTCCTGATGATGACCGTTCGGTATTGGCACTCCAGATGATTTCGTCTGAAGTGCTTAGTTCAACCGGCTCCGGCAATGCAGTGTTTCCACATGTCAGTGTTGCCATCTTATTTCTCCTTAGATCAGGATCGGTCGTTTGCCGGCTCTGATATCTGCGTTGTTGTTGTCATTTACGGTTTTGGTTATTTTCTTCCCATCCAGGTAAACATCGGTGTCTATAGATTTAACTGCGTTGATCAGTTCCATGAGCAGGCGGATGATTTGATCATCTTTACTGCTGCCACCAGATAATTCTGCTGCTTTTTTTGCCATGGCGATCATCTTATCTTCTGGAGCTACGACCTCGCCTTGATGGCGGTTATCTCCGATCATCGCTAGCTGTGGAGTGTTTTTCTTTACGTAGCCACCTTGTGCTAATTTTGGCACCCTGCCTTTGATGTTTACTCCCGGTATTTTGTTTATTACACCAATCGCTCCATTTATGGTACCAGCAATTCCATTCCATGCCGCTTTCAAAGGTCTAGTAAAAACGTCTTTAAACTTAGCTACTAACGTTGTGCTTGCTTTTGATCTTAAATAACTCCACGCTTTTGATATTTTAGATACACCCTTAGAAGCAAGATTTTTAATTTTAGCTTTTAAGGTTACTGTTTTACTTTTGATTGTATCAAATGCACCCTTTACAACATTAAATTTTTTTGTCTTAATTGCATCATATGTAGCAACTACTGTTTTCTTTATATCGCCAATTTTAGATATAATTCCACTCTTAACGCCGGACCACCAATCTCTAGCGGTTTCCAGTGCACCTTTAACTTTTGCTTCGATACCTTCTACTTTCTCAGCAACTTTTTGTTTTACACTTGACCACCAATCTCTTGCAGTATCTAACGCACCTTGAACCTTAGCTGCAATATCTCCAATCTTCTCTTTTGCCTTTTCCTTAATATTGGACCACCAGTCCCTTGCGGTATCTAATGCGCCTTGAACCTTAGCCACGACTCCAGCAACTTTTTCTGCTGCCTTCTGTTTCACATCGGACCACCAGTCTTTTGTTGTATCCAATGCTCCTTCGACTTTTGCAACTAATGTTGCTGCCTTGTCCTGAATGGAATCCCATCCTTCTTTCAGATTGGCAATAGCACCATCTGCCTTTTCTTTCGCTTCTGCTACCAACGATGCAGCTTTATCTTTAACAGATTCCCAACTTTCTTTTAAAGATGCAAGTGCGCCTTTAACCTTTTCTTTTACCTCAGCTTCCAGTTTGGCTTTTTTATTCTTAATACCTTCCCAAAGCTTCTTAAACGCTTTGATCGGATGAACATTTTTCTTTACCCATTTCAATAAATTTTTGAAATTTGTTACAATGCCCGATAAAAATTTGGCGAACTTAGATTTTTTAATCTTATCCCAATTCTTCCACAATAATAATCCAGCTGCGATCAGTCCACCAATCACCGCTACGGCAATTCCTACAGGGCCTGTTATCAGCGAGAAAATCAGTGGAAGATTTTTAAATACGCTGATGATCGCTTTTAATGGTCCACCTAAGAATGTAACCACTTTTCTAAATGTGCCAAATGCAGTTGCAACTTTGGTTATGATCGGAATTACAGCTGTCACAAAAGAAACTAACTTAAATGCACCAAAGAAACTCGCTATCACAATTGCTATGTTTTGCACCGCACCCTGATGTTTATTGATCCAGTTTGCTAATCCGTTCAATCCCTTAACCAGAAGATCTAAGAATCCGATGATAGCATCTCCGACAAAATTAGCAAGCGGTTTAAACAAATGATTCCACGCCCATTGCCATAACGGCTGCAATGCTTTGCATACTGCTGTTAGTACATTTAATGCTGCAGCTAATAATTCAATCAGTTTTGGAGCAAGTTTCTGCATGGTCCATTTTCCCAATGGCACCAACATGTTCTTCCAAATCCACTTGAAAGCACCTATTGCAACCTTGCTAAACGCACTAAAAGCTACTCTTAACTTATCAATTGCCTTTCGTAGATTATCGTAACCTTTCCCAAGTTTCGTGGCTTTTTCATCTTCTCCCTTGGGAAGAGAGCCCATATCTACATTACCACCAGATGCTCCACCTGCTGCGGATCCTGTACCAGAAGATGGTGTAGAACTCTTTGATCCAGATGATCCTTTTGTTTCAGTCAATTTATTGATCTGATCAAATCCCATCAATCCAGATATCTTCTTTGCCGTCTTTTTGGCTGTGTCTCCAACTTTCTTTGTCGACTTATTCAGCTTATTTGCGGAACTTGTCGCATTGTTTAAGCTGTTAGATACCTTTCCTGCACTTGTCGCCGTCTTATCAAGACTTGCTGACGCTCCACTGGTCTTCTTGCCCATGATCATTGCTGTAAACGACTTAAATGCATTTGCAAGAGTCATTAATTTTCCAAGCACCAAGTTAATTACTTTTACGATTGGCAAGAATAAATTGATCAATCCTTGTCCAATTGAAGCTTTCAGGGAATCAAATTGCAAAGATAAAATCCTGATCTGGTTCGCCCACTGATCAGAGGTCCTTGAAAAGTCCCCTGTCGCATTCTGCAACTGTTGCTGCACGAATGCATATCTTAAGGCTACTTTCTCCTGTTCCGTCATGGCGCTGGTCGTTTTACCGAATCCATTTGCCAGTGCGTATTGATCAAGAGCTGTCTGTGTCATTACGATTCCTAAATCTTTCAACGTCTCCGTTTCTCCGGAGAACACGGATTTCAGTTTTGTAAATGCCTCATCCTGTGAAATGTTATAGAAAGAAGCAACATCTCCAGCAAGTCCAGTAAGAGCCGTGCTCATCTTGTACGATTCTTTTTCAGAAAATCCAAAAGCGTTCGCCATCGCTCCGAATGTTCCGGTAAACTTCTTTGCCATCGTTTCAGAAAGTCCAAATGTACTTGCTGCATTTTGTGCAAATTCGTTTACCTTTTTGTTCATTGTTGGAAATACTACATCGACAACGTTCTGTACCTCTGTCAGATTTGATCCTAGCTCAATACAGTCTTTCGCAAAACTTGTTAATCCTTTTACAGCAAAAGCACCGGCAAGCATCTTTCCTGTTTTCTTTGCGAGGTTCTGTATTCCACCTAACTGTTTATTAAATTGTTGCTGATTGATCACCAGATCTAAGCCAATCTGTCCTGCACTATCTGCTGCCATACTTATCACCTACCTTGCTTTTTCACAAAGTAGGCTGGCTTAGCTACTACAACGGTGCTTACCTATGCTCTTCCCTTTGCGGATCCATACTATATTTACCTGTTTGCATCGGGGACATTTAATTTCCCCTTTTACATATTCTGCGACCATCAATGTCTGTCCGCATTCCTTACATTTTATCTTTTCAATTTGTTATACCTCCTGCCATATCAATAAATGCCTGCTTCATCGTTTCTAAGAAATCATTCGTTTCTTTTTCTGTCTTTGTCTTAGCGGCTTTTCTTCTCCACCTGTTTCTTATTTCTTTTTGTTCTTGGGTAAACTCTTTGATCACTTCATTGTCATCTTCTAATCGGATGGATACGATCCGTCCTAAGGATGTATCTGGTCCTATTCCACAAAGCAGCGCTTTGAACTCGTGCCATTGCATTTCCTTAAATTCTTTGGAATAGATTCTGATTCCATACTGCTCCGCAAATGAAGATACGATCAGGTCCCAATCTTCAAACAGATCATATCCAGGATCAACTACTCCCCCGATTCTTCTTGGTCATCGGTTCTTGAAATCAATGAAACTGCTTCCTGCACAACTGTGACATAATCCCCAAATTTTAAATGTAATTTTTCCAAGTCTTTCTGCGCCTTATTTGTAAAGATAAGATTACAAAGCTTTGTAACAGCTTTTGGTGAGATATCATCCCCATCATCACCAAGCTCTGCCAGAACTTCGATCATAGTTGTCGCATCTGCATTCACTTCATATTTCTTTCCGTTGATCACTAATGCCGGATTCTCTTCAAATTTCAGCTTATCTGTAATATCTACTACTTTTCCCATTCTATATCCCTTTCAAAAAAGGAGAGGTTCCCCCCTCCTAAACTCCTGGTGTTACTGTTGGTTTACCATTGCTCTGTACTTCAAATTCCAGAGGTGCAACTGCTGTAGAATCTCCTGCTCCTATATTTGTCACATTGATAACCGCACTTGCAAACTTGACAACTGTTTTGTCCGGGAACGTCCATTGAAAATCTTTTTCTACATTCCTTCCATTTTTCCATGCCAATCCTGCAACCGCATCATTTCCGGCATCTCCTACATTTCGTTTTGCTGTAACTGAGATTGTAACGGATTTTGCGGTCATTAATCTGCGTGTCCACCCTTCTGTATCAAAGGGATTCCATTCTTCTACGCCGTTATCAAAGGACACATCAAATGTTTCACAGTCTGCGATATCTTTCATAGCTGCTTCTGATCCAGATGCTGCAGTGTCGATCTGAAACTGATTTTCGTAGCAAGGATATACTCCGCTTCTAGCTGTTTCGCTCATCGTCTACCTTCCTTTCGTAATAAATGTCAAACCAAATGACACGTTCGTAGATTCCTTTATCATCCGTTCCAACATCTACTGGCTCAGGAACCTGCATGGATAAGAAATCTACTTTTGTATCTTTGATCATGAATTGTTTCTGTGTTTCTAATATTTCAAACAGTTCGGCTGCTGCCTGTTCTGTTTCTTTTGAATTGTTGTTCCAGTGGACTAAGACAGATATACTTTTCGTATCATATTTCTTATATCCACCTACTGCGTACCGTTTTGGGGCATAGGAACTTCGTTGATACACTCCAATGGATCTGTCTTTTTTGTTGTCTAACTTTCCTGTGTAATAGTGATCAGCTTCAAATACTGTTTTCAGCCAGTCTTTTACATCTGCTAACAAAATCATACACCACTCTCCCTTCGGTACAGTTTCTTAAATGCTTTTTGCGCAAAATCTTCATACAATCCGCCTGGAAGCCAAGGATTAAACCATTCGCCGCCTGCAAATGGATTTTCGTATGTTTGAAAATGATATTCTGGGTGGAAATACAGTCTCCTGGCATACCGTGTCGTAGATACAATCCTCGCACGTCCTATTTTGCTGTAAGTATAATCGGCAAATGTATTATCAATTAGATTTCCTGTATCAAACGGCATGACCTGAGCTTGTTTAACTTCATCATGTAAAGCCTCTGCTGTCTTTTCCAGTGCTGTAACTTGTGCTTGTGAAAGCTCCCGAAGTCTCTGTGTGTTGATTTTTATAATTGAATTGCAACGGATCATCACATCAACTCCAATCTGGTATAATTGACTGTCCCATCAGGATTTCTTGCTTTCTCTCCACTTACGATCGCTCTCTCAACTCCAAAGACTGTTGCGACACCGCAACTGATCACTGGTATATCTGGGGCGATATCTCCACAAAAAAGAGCAGATCCCGTAACCTGTACGATCTTCTGCTCATTTGTCATAACTCTTTTCGCTTTATCTTGATAATTACATTTGAAATCTGCATCGATCAGAGTGATCGGCTGCCCTTCCTCTCCAATCTCTTCGCTGTCAATTCGAATGTGAATACCCGTCTGACACATTGATTTTGGAATTAACTCTGGCCATTTCATCAGATCGCCCCCAATCTCCTGCAGCACAATCCTGTCTGCTCTAACATTGCGTAATTATCAGCTTTCATGATCACGCCATCCTGAACTGTTACATTCCATCCGCCAGCATTGATCCCCATGGATACGCCATTGATCGAATAAGAACTTAAGACACTGTTGATCAGAGATTCATTTTCTGCTTCAAAATCTGCCTGTTTGCAGACAACCAGACGTATCACATCTTTCTGAAATTCTGTCAGATTCTCAAATCCTCTCGCTACAATACGGTTAAATGTAAGCGTGTCAATGTGTCGGCTTGCGATATGCAGTCTCTTTTCAAGATCATCCGTTGTGATCACACCGCTGACTTTTTCATAATACTCCTGATCTGCATAAGAGGCGAGTGCCATATGCACCACCTCCTACACTTCTGTATATTCCGTAGTGTCTACGTCAACGTAAACAGAATCAACCTTGCCATCTTTTCCGTTCGGGAATACAAATACGTCAGATAAAGTTCTGTTCTGATACAGATAACCATCACCTTCTGTGTGTGTTCCTGGATCAAAGTAATAGATGGATGAGATCTTAGGAACTGTCTTACATGTCTGTCCGCATGCGATCAGCACATTGATCTTATGTGATCCTGTTACGGATTTGCCTGCGTCTTTCTTCACTGGTGCAAATCCGCCTTCTTCAACTTCCCAGTTAAACTTATCATAGAAGCGTTCATCATCGATAACTTCCATAAGTGTTACACCATCAATATCTGTGACTCGTGTTTCGATTCCCATACCGCCTTCTGCGATCTGAGTCATCTCAATCTTACGAGTAAATTCTGTAGACAGTTCTAACAGATCCATGATCGCAGATGATACATACATGATCAGTGATCCATTCGCTTTGTATCTGCGAAGTTTTCCTGCTGCAAGGAATCCTTTTAACTTGCTGAATACATTTGCTTTTGTATAATCACTGGAAGCTGTTGAGCTGTGATATCCAGTCACTTTCTGCGCAGCCTGTGCTACTTTAGAGAAGAATAACGCATCTGTTTCTGGAACTACCTGAGTCTGTTCAAAGACTTTAGAAATATTCTGGATAGATGCTGTTGCGTTTGTCTCATCGACATTTGCTTTATCAACAAGGAATGATACATCTCTGTCGTGTTCCACTGTAAACGCAGTATCTGTCTGTGCATAAGTTCCTTTATTCCATCCGCCATTTCGACTATGGTTTTTGAATCCAGATACAGACATCTGTGTGAAGTGGAATGTTTTCGCATCCAACCACGTTACATTTGATGTTACGAATGGAGAAGTTAATGTTCCCTGCATTAAGATCTCCAGAAGTTCTGGCTCCCATACCTGTGCATAATTTAATGCCATTCTTTCTTACCTCCTAATTAAATCGGTTCCATCGTTTTGTTGGTACCGCTTTCTGCTGTGGTGTATTGCCACCAGTCTCTCCGCTATGCTGCTGACCAACTCCGATCTGACGAAATCCTGTCTGCTGCTGTTCCTGTGGTTTTAACTGTGGCACATCTTCCAACACTTTGTTTAATGCTTCTTTTAATTTTTCGGAATCAATCTTTCCATCCTGTACGACCTGTGACACGTCTGCCAGTTTTAACACGTAAGGCATTGTTTTTAAGTCGATCCCAAGTTCTCCAGATAGCTTATAGGCATCACGCTCGATCATAGCTTTCTGCGCCATCTGTTGTGCGTTCTGTGCCTCATTCTGGATCGCTTCGATGTTTGGTTCATTTGCAGCTTTCTGCTGCTTAAATGCCTGCATCGCCTGCTCAGCTTCTTCCTGGCTAAGTCCCTGCTGTTTAAAATAGGCTTTTAATGCAGTGTTTTCTTTTGCTGCTAATGTTCCATCTAACATCTGCTGAATCTTATTGTAGTCAATCTGTGGCTGTGGTGGATCAGTTGCCGGCGGGGTCTGATTTGCTGGCTGTGGTGCAGGTTCTCCCTGTCCTCCCGTTGGTTCTGATCCTGGTTCCGCAAAAAACTGTAGATTCATGTTTAATTTCTTTTTCATTGTTGCTCCTTTCCATTTTGTGGGTGTCTCCCAATTATCCATTGTCTTCGGTGTCACCGCCCACGCATCTTTTACCCTCTTATCGTGTTTGGAGCATAAAAATAAGACGTCTTAACGGAACGTCTGCTACCGAGATTTATCGATCACCTCTTACTTTCTTGCCTTGGTACTTCTTTTTGGTTTTTCTTCTTCCACAGTTCCTTCCTGAGCTTCTGGTTCTTCTACTGGTTCAACGATTTCTTCCGCTACACCTGCTGCGATCAGTACCTGACCTCTTTCATCTGTAACGTCAAACTCATCTCCAACACGTTTTTCAAAACCAAGTTTTCTGTCGTGATAATTGTAAGTTACTCTTACTTTCATTGCTGGTCCTCCTTTCCTTAAAAATGGGTATAAAAATACCACTAACCATTTCTGATCAGTGGTACTAAATACGTCCTTCTTTTTTTAATTGTTCAATCTCTTCCTGTGTTAATTTGATTGGTTTTGTCGGCTCTGAAATTCTATCTTTATATGCCTGATAAGATTCTTTTTGTTCCTTTGTCATTTTCATATAATCACCTGCAATTCTATTTCGTTTTCTTTCTTTGATATTACCTTGAATAAACTATCTTTGTCAAGTAATAGCTCTCTTTGTTTTGGATATTTACTAAGCTTTTCTATATATGCGCATTTACTGCCTTTCGGTGCATAAATTGTAACCTTATATTTCTTATCTAGCGCTGCTTTCTTTACTACTGAAGTACTGATAAACTGTTTTTCTTTAAATATATCACCATCTGTTAAATCTGAATATAAATCTAAATCCACATTTCGATAACAAATTACATCGTGCCTTAATTCATTCTTTTGTATAGCTACAGACAATGTTCTCGCATATTCTGCAAGAGCTGTATCTTCTGATCTGTCACCTCTAAGCATTCCATTCAATCGTTCAAAAAATCGATCGGGTTTTCTGTCACCAGAATTATATGTATATTTTTCGATTGCGTGTTTTTCTTTTCCTGACAGGCTTTCAATCCAACTCGCAGATTCCTTTCTCAAAACATCGACAACTCTATTTTGTGGAAGTGCCATAAAATTAGCAAGTGGTCTCTTTGATTCAGCATATTCCTGACTGCTTTTGTTCCCTGTCCGCATTCGTACATGTTTCCATTGTTCTTGCCTTGAAGCATATACTTTTTTATTCATTGGATCCAAAGAATAATTAGCCAGTCTTCCAAACTTCTCTTCCTGTCTTTTGGCATATTGTTGTTTCTGATCATCTTTATAATCCTCCTCAACCTGTTTGATCTCTTTCTTTGAAAACTTATCATCTGGCGGTGTACTGATTCCAGGAAAGTATGTTGTATGGCCGTCTTTACAGTTTGGATGATAAAGTCCTGCTGCCATTGCAGAACTCATCAGTGGATAGCTTCCATCCTTACTGCTGCCACCACTCCACACATCATCAATTAAAATCTTTCCAACAAATGGCAGGCACTTTGGACACGGATTTCCTCGCTTGTTCATAATTACAAGATGGCAACCCCATTCCTTGCGTTTTTCACCCTCTCCAGTAAGATAAGCTCTCTTACTTGCTGTTCGGATTGCCATACCTGCGTATTCCTCAATCCTATGCATTGATCCGTTCTTGTACTGGATGCATTGGATACCTGCAGCAAGAAAATCCTTTGTTGCCATGTCTACAGCTTTCTCATAGGTACCAACACCACTGTTTGCATATACCTGTGCGTTGAAGATTGTTTTTCGATACTGATCATTTGCACGTCTTAGCATCGCTGTCTCTGCATTACCCATATCAGATACAGTTGCATCGATCAGTGCATTCATCTTGCGATCATTAATCTTGAAGAATGCTCCATCAATATCACCTTGTCCACTAGGCACTTGCCCGATCGTTTCAAGGATATGTGCCTCTTGATCTAAGTAACCACGTTTTCGTGACTCGCTGATGATCGCAGGGATACTTGAATTAATTTCTTCAAACTGACCTTTATATTTTTTTGCATTTCGTTTGCGGTATTCTTCCAATGCTCTTAGCTGTTCTGCCTGCCACATCCCCCATTCGATGCCTTCTTTTGTTTCTTCTGCTCGATGTCGCTGCATATTCCTCATCATCGATGCGATCAGTTCATCTTCTATCCGCTTAAGTGCTTCTTGAATATCATAATCATTCATCGTTCACCTGTGTTGTAATACACTTTATACCCTCGCTTTTTAAAATCACGTTTCATCTCTTTGAGTTTTGACATGCTGCCACACCTGTCCTTTCTCATTTCGATAATTCCATCTTTTTCAATCGCGTAAATACCGAATGGAACGTGCTCACTCATCTGTTTCAGGAACCTTTTTGTCTCCTGTCGGCTCATCCTGTACGAGTGGTTCATTATCATCACTACCATTTACTTCTCCTATCTGAAAATCTCCTGCTGCCGTATTAACTGCCGGATCTTCTACTTCCATGATTCCTTGTTCTGCTTTCAGTCTTGCAACCTCTTGTTTTTTCCATTCATCATCTCTGGAATCGCCATACAGCTCATCCACACAAGCTTCAACGCTCATGACTCCCTGTGATCTTCCTTTTCCAACAGTTTCAACCTGACTCTCGAAAGATGGATTGGCATATTCACCAAACGTTACATCTACCTCGACATCATCATTACTGTTCTGTCCATTTAGTTCACGGTATGCTTTGATACTTACCTTGATCAAACTTTGCAAGTCTTCCTGCAATGCGCCTACGATCGCATTTCTGCTATAAAGTGTAGCTTTCTCTTTTTCTCTCTGTGCATCTGCGTTATCCAGTTTCTTTACGTCAATCCCTAACGTTGACGGACTGATCAGACCTTGCAAACATAAATCCAGTGCTGTTATGTATGCTGATAGATAGCTTTCATGTGGAATCTCTGGTTGCTGCAATACAATCTCATTCTTTGCACCTTCGTGCATGTCGGAATCAGTCTTAATATATCGATTATCAAATGGATTCACTGGTAATGCCGCTCCTGTTTCTGGATTTCTTGGAATGAAACATTCTGGAATATACTCTTTGCTTCTTCCAGCCCGAAGTGCATCCATCCATTGGCTGAATGCTTCATCAAAGGCATCGAACGCATCAATCTTACGATCAAAGATACTCTGCCCTCTACTATCCCATTTTCCAGATTCAAAGAACATAAGCGGTACAGCGAGCATATATTCGCCACGTTGCTTAACTTCTCCATCTTTACCTTCCTGGTATGTTGAGAATGCCAAGTTCTGCAAGTTTCTTGTTTCATCCAGTGCATCAAGCGGTACTTCCTTATCATCGCAGGTCAGTTTATATTTGATATACCCATAGCCGTAATACTCATGCAGGATATATTCTCTTCTCTTATGGTCATAAACTGTTTTGAACTCAATCTCTGTGATCCTGCCACGGTTGTTCTTAACCTCAAGTCGTTCTCCAGGATAGTACTCAATGATCGGATACTGTGAAAGACTTGTATCAAATGTGACCTTAAAAGCTCCATCTCCGATGTACAGAGTTTCTTTCGTTGCTTTCTCCAGTCGCTTCTTGATCTTGTTCTCTTTCGCGATCTCATCCCAAATATCCTGATCCTGCTTCTTTTTAAAATCAAAATCGTTTAGACTGGCAAGAGTCACACTTGTGAGCATGTCCACGATCAGCGATGGAAGTCCTGTATGAATCTTATTGATCTCCATCCCTTGACTGCACTCCGCCGCCCAGAAACTCTGCCGGCTTGTATTGATAACAAGTTGCCGGTACAGCTGTTCCAGTTCGTTGCTGTCCCCTCTATACCAGATACGGTTTTTAATTGCGTTTGCTTCGTAGTCCAATGTTTCAGTTATGTTGATTCTTGAGGGATTCGCCGGCTGTACATTTAACCAACTGCGAATCCCTCCTTTTACTTTTTCCATGATATTATCCACCCATTTCATCTTTATCTCCTATTTGCATCTTGTATGGCAGCCATGCATACTGACTGGCATTGATCGTATGGTCGTTTCTATCCTCTGGTTCATTGTTCTTATCTTCTTTCCAGCTGTATCGCTCTAGCTCTGATATGTGATTAACGCAATGATCAAGAACTAAATATGCATCCTGCTGCAACCAACTGATTTGTAGCATGATTCTGTCTATGATCGTTGTTTTCTTGTATGCCGGAATAAAATTATGCGCACTGCCATGCAGACGTTTGTGTTTGTTTAACTCTGTGATCGTTGCCTGATCGGCAGAATCTATGAATACGTCTCTTGCGAATCCACATTCTTTACGGTTTGTTTCCAGGAAGTCTACAAAGTTTCGCACGGCATCCGATGGTGCCAGTGGGATTGTCAGATCCGCATTGCTGTAAATCTTCTCATCTACTGTGATCACTCTGCGATCTTCTGTGATGATCTGGTAAATCATAGCAATCGTATCTTCAGACTCAGAAGAGTAAGAAGTATCCAGACCTGCAGTAATGGTTTTTATCTTGATCTTTCCATCTTTTAGCTGCTGTTTTAACCATGCTTTGGTTTTAACATGTCGCTTTCGGTCAAAATTAGAAAAGACAAGACCTGTTGCCTTTCCTCTTAGCCCTTCAATCTTGTTCTTCCAGATCTTCGTTCCTTTTGGAGTATTTGCAATGATCTTGTCTAGTTTTTCTTTTGGTAATCCCAAATTATGAACAAAAGAAAAGAACCAATGGACCCAGTTAGGTTTTGATTCTTCTTTTAACTCATCTTTTATTTCTTTTGGCGTTTCCTGTTCCCATTCTGGTAGTGGTCTGGAACAATTTATATATTCTTTGTAGATCGGTAGTGCCGGATCATCAGGGTTTAGTGTTGCCATCAGGTAATCACAACGCATCGCTGATTCTCGCACAAAGTCAATATCTGCTGTATTGATCTCATCAATGTATAGACAGCCATACTGACCACCTAATGCCTTTTGCCACTTCTGTTTATCTCCATATCCAAGTACATAAATGACCTTATCGCCTTTGCTTGTGTGATACAGAAGATGCGGAATCTTATCGTCTTTGGTCCCGTTTCCGTGGTACTCGACTAACTGCCCAAAATCATCAATAATACCAAGGTCTTTGTTGATGATATTCTTTTCTGCGGTACCAGTATCTTTGGCTGCAAGGATATGCAGTTTCTTTGGAGATTCTGCAACTTTCAGCATAAACTTGAAAAGACCTACTGTCGTTTTACCTGCTGCCGTTGTGCCTTCCAGGAACTCTACTGGTGCATCACATCTGATAAATGCTTTATACTTTTCTGACAGCAGCAGACGTTCATCGCTCATTTACCCACCTCGCATCTGATTGATCAGATCATCAAGTTTGGATTTTTCTTCTTCCAGACCAGATACTTCCATGCGGTCTTTGAACATTCCAAGGTGCCTTCCTAACAGTTCTAATGCTTTCCCTTTATCATTCAGCTTAATTTCTACGCCATTGCGCCCTTCTTTAATTCCTGCGATTGCTCTTACCATTGTATCAGATAAATCTGCAGTATTTTTTATGATCACTTGTCCATCTCGGACCTCGGCGTAATCTGTAGCTTTTGCAAAGGCGATCGATGCTAATTCATTAAGCACTCGATCTTGTGTGATTTCTGTTCTTTCGCTCCGCTCCTGCATTCGAACACTGATATACTCAGACACATCTTTAATTTTTAGTAATCTACTTGCGGCAGCAGCTGCTGTATCTCCGTCTTTTACTCTCGGATATGCAACTCTGTAAGCCCGAGATGCATTCAGATCTATCAGGTATTCATCAGCAAATAGTTTTCTTTTTTCTGTTAATGCCATCTGGGCTCACTCCTTTCTTACGTATTGTTCTCTTTATTTGCTACTCTTTACTGTAAATGGAACAATGGATTCTGGAATATAATTCACTTCATATTTGTACTTATTAACTTTTGCTCCGCCAAGATCTTCGATCACATACATACTGTCTTGATTCATGCCGATGATATGTTTCTTATATGTCCCATCTTCTGTCTCTACAATAAGTTTTACTTTCTTACTGCTGTCTGTTTCTAACGAAAATGCTCCAACTAATTCAAATTCTACCTTATCGGTTCTGGTATTGATCACTGCAAATCTGCGCAATACATTAAAATTATCTGCTTCCTGTGATACATTGCTAGATACCTTATCTGCTTCTGTGCATGCAGTTAATGTTCCGCCAATAATCGCCAATCCTAACAATGCTACTAGAAATTTCTTTTTCATGTTAATATCTCCTTATTCTACAAACATCCAATCTTCTGCCAATAGATCTGTCTGCGATGCTAACCATGGAACCAAAGTATCATCTGCTGCCTTCATAACAATAAATTCTTGCAAATCATTGATGTCTTTTCCTGTGTACTGCTTGTACATCTGGCACCCTACTTTTGGTGATTTGAATAGATACATTCCTTTTCCATTCCATCCTTTTCTTGTAACTCTTAATCCACGTTTCATGTACTTGATAGCATCTCCAAAGCTAAATGTAGCTACTCCACCAAGTACAGGACAGTTCTCTGGATTTGCCACAATCCATTCATTGGATAAGATGTTAGACAGTGTATACTCAACTCTCTGTGTCTCTCTAATATCAAGTAGATCTC
>ERZ837590.341-NODE-341-length-41809-cov-8.787805_pt1 | contig 41809 bp, 38 predicted proteins | sample MGYA00519573_ERZ837590 | MGnify/ENA primary metagenome ERZ837590 (study PRJEB31850, sample SAMEA3708820) | human gut metagenome | biome: human gut; feature: human-associated habitat; material: faeces | place: China | collected 2014 ... | reverse complement strand
ATGGCAAATGCCAAAGAGGAAGTCGGGAAGCCATTTCCAAAAGAAGAGGAACTGAGCCAAAAACTGGAGCGGCTGTCAGAATTAAATGCACTTCTCAATATGGATGAACGGGAAGATACAGAAACAGAGCAGTCGGAATCAAAAGAGAAAGAAGAAAGACCGGCACGAGGTTCTATCCATGAGAAGCTGCAGATTTATAAAGAAAAGAGTCAGCGGGAAAGTGAAACTGGCAAGGAAAATAGAAAACGGGACTTCGGTCTGGAATAAGAAAACAAGGAAGATGGCATAATCTGGCAGAAAGAATGTTCTGTGGGTTATGCCTTCTTTCAGAATACGGGAGGAACTTACATGGCAAGAAGTATGATAACAGGTAGAGAAACACAGAAAATGCAGGAATATACGCAGGAACGGATCAATCAGGCAGAGCGTAGAGGCGTAGAATTTCCAACAGATGTAAAAGAACAGATTTCTGAATATGCAAATCTGATTGGCGGGGAAGAGAAAGTAAGGACGTTGGTAAGAAATCTGACAGATGCAATCAATCAGGCAGATGAAGATAAAGTAGAGGAACTTCTGGATGATGCAAAAATGGATATTCAGGACTTACCAGATCCAACCATAGGTAAGCTGGAATTACGTGATTATGGATATACAGCAGAAGACATGGTGCCGCTTAGAAAAGAAGCAGCTTTGGATTATCACAGAATGGGCTCTAAGATTTATTGCCTGGGCAGCGATGGCGACAAGGGAGAGTATGCAAGTAAAGAAATGATACAGGCGCATGAAGGTCTGTTTGGCATGGAATTACAGATGTGGGAACGGATAAGGGATCAGGATCTGAATTATGCCGATGAAGATTTTGGAGCATTTCAGGAGCCTATGAGTGTGATTGGCCAAGAAGAAGCACTGGAATTATATGATGCCGGAGCGGATATCTATCTGAACACTAATTTTTCATCACCAATCTATGTCACGGAACGCATGGAAATCGAACGAGGACCGGAGCATTATCAGATGTCCATGGCAGAACGGGAGCGTTTCCGTAACCTGGAATGGGAAATGCAGAAATATCCGCAGATTCAGTCTTTGAAAGAGGCAAACCTGTTGTTAGGAACAAGGCGAACCTTTGGTATTTATCAGATCAAAGATGATTCACCGGGCGAAAATTATGCATTTATGAATATGAGTTTTATTGAAAGTCATGGTATGCAGATAAAAAAAGAAGATTATAAGCTGGTCTATGTTGGAGAATTACTGGGAAATACGTCACTGGATGATATTTTTGAAAGGTTCAACATTGATAGACCGAAAGACTTCCGTGGGCATTCCCTGTCTGTCAGTGATATCGTAGTTCTGAATGATGGGGAAAAAGTAACAGCTCATTTTGTAGACAGTATCAGTTTTGAACAGCTGGATTCTTTCCTGAATCTGGAAGAACAGGTTCTTAGTGAACTGGCATATGAGGTAGGAGAACGGTATTTTGCTATTCAGAGGACAGAAGAAGGATACGATTATTCCTTTTACGATGAAGATTTCCGTCTGATGGATGGTGGCGTCTATGAAAATGATGAAATTTCTATTGAAGAAGCGGCAGAGGAACTGCTGGAAGACGAAGGCTGGACTGGAGAACGCATCCGTGGGGATTATGATCAGTTGATGGAAAAAGTAGAAGAAATGGATGAGGTTGTAATGGCAGAGATTCAGAAAAGCCAGGGCGAATATAAGCCATTGGCAAAGGTAGAAGAACTGGAAGAGGCAAATTACAACATGATTGATAACGTCCTCAACAATATGCCACCGAAGAAAGAATCGTATCTGGAATACTTTGCTGCAGAATGCGATGAGTTCCATGATATGGGAGCTTATGAAAAAAGTACTGATGTTAATCAGATTGCTACGGTCTATGAAAAATATAGGGAGAATCCTGAAAATGCCTATCGAGTATGTAGTATGGGGATTATCTATCGTGATCCGGAAGACAGTTACTATGATGATGCTGAATTTGCAATCGTAAAAGGAAATACAGTACTTGGAAATCTGATGGATGATGTTCGGTTTTATGGGGAGCTTGCACTGGTAAGGGAAGGAATTGAGAAAATTCATGAAGCATTGCCGGACTATAAGTACGTTCCGATGCGGGATGTTCGAGAAGCAATGTATCCAGAGAAGATGACCACAGAACAGCTGGCAGAGGCACTGGATGAGATTGCAGAAGCTTTTGATCCGTATGAGTATCGGGATAATGTGGAGATCGGAGAAAATGCGGTACAAGAGGTGATGTTGGATTTGCAGAGTGGCAATACACATTCTTATATTTCTTATTTGAAGGACATTGTAGAGGAAGAATGTGATTTGTCCGTCCGTGCCGGAGTATTGATCGAACGATTGAAGTCCTACGAAACGGAACTTCCGAAAGATATGGAGCCGATGGTGTATGTCAATTACTGTGAGAAAAGTGAGTTCATGAATCCACGATGCCAGAAGTTATCGGATTTGGATTCCAAGACCGCAGAACAGGACAAAGCATGGTATGCTGACAGAAATCCCAAAACCAATGAACCAACGACAACGGCTCAGATGTTTTTTACCGTATATTATGCAGAAAAAAGCGACCAGATGCTGCATCATTTCAAAGGAAAAATAGATATTGGCACTGGAAACGGAGGTCTTCTCAGCCAGTTAAAGCTGCAGAATGAAATGAGACTGACGGATGAAAGCTGGATCAATTATCAGAAAGGTAAAGGGAGTGAAGAGTTCCAGAAATATATGGAAGGATCTGACAGATATGCAGAATCATGTTTTGCCGTATCTGCAGAGTTTTTGTAGTCTGGAAGAAAAAGGGGTACAGGAACGCCGGGAACAGCAAATAGCAGATAAGAAAGAGAGCAGAGCAACTGCTGTGACTGGTGTAGAGAAGCAAGCAAATGTGAAAGAAGCAGGGAAAACGAAAAGAAAATCTGTACCACAGAAGAAGGCAACGGTAGGAAAAGAAAAGAAGCCATCTATTCATGAACGTCTGGAAATCAATAAAAAAATTATTCAAGAAAAGCAGGGAAAAGATAAGCCGGAGAGAGGAGCTGATTTGGGTGTAAGGACAGTGTAAATAAATTAAGTGTCAGAAGTCACGGAGAAAATGTGGCTTCTGACATTTTTATATTTACCAATAACTAAAATCGTCTGCTATTACCTGAGAATTGTTTGTCCAATAGTGATTTTTGATAACTTTTGTTTCTGATACGGAACTGAACAAATTTTTTTAGTTTGATATTCTTTGCTTAGGCGATAAGAGAAAAAGTTACTCTTTATGGAAAGGGAAGACTACTATAAATATTTTATTACCTGAAATGCTTATAAGTATTGCTTCTGTGAATGTGAAAGATTGCTTGAGTTGAAGAATATGAATCACCATATCAGTGAAAAACAGGGAGGTATATGTTATGTGGAATTGGGATTATGAAGAAGAAGGTACTAATATTCGTGATGGTGTTAGAGGTACCGTAACAGGTGGATGTAGTAAAGGCATATTCCTTGCCTTAGAAGATGGTCAAGAGGCTTTTGCTCACTTTGGAGGATTAAATCCTGGAACAACTGTGTTGTGTACTGTATTAAAGAAGGCTACTGAGAAGTGGAAAGTACTTGTCAGCATTGACTCTATCGAAAATGTAGCAATTGCTTAGGAGAACTAAAGATGAATTTTACATTGAATGATATAAATTGTTTTATTGAAACTGAAAAGTGTAAGGAAGTATTTCCAAGAGCAACTTTCAAGATAATTGCAGTAATCGATTTCTGCGACACTCCGACAGAAGAACTTATCATTTTTTCTATTTCATAAATCCAAGGTCAAATACATATCTACTAAGATAATTGATAATTAAAAATTGTTATTGGCGTGAGGTAGTGATACAATATGACTTAGAGATATTGTTGCTATTAGTTGATGTTTGGAAATTTATGTAGAAGAAAAAAGAGTATCATATAATAAACTTTGAAACCTGCTAATAGATAAAGATATGTCAAAAGATAAGCTGCGCAGGTATCTGGTATTACCACAAATGTTTTTGCAAAATTTGGAAAGATGAAGAGATTCATGTGTATGTTATGGTGGAGATATGCGATGTTCCAAATTGCGATATTGAAGATATAGTAGAAGTTATTCCAGATGAGGAAGAACAAGCTAATGACGAACGATAATATAAAGTATAGTAAGTAGTATGAATAAGAATAGGTTTAATGTGAAAGACGGTAGTTTCACTTGATATATTATGATCGTGAGGCGTTAAATTTACTATTAATAACAAATAAATAGGACCAAATACATGAAGAAAATAATAAAGATGAAGGGATGGTAACAAATGTTAATCACTGCTATTCAAATTAGAAGAATAGAAAATTCAGGAACAAAAATGCGAGGCGTTGCATCCATAAACTTGGACAATATGGTTGTTATTCATGATATAAAGGTTTTAGAAGCGGATGGAAAATCCTTTTTGGCTATGCCCAGTAAACAGACAAAAGTTGGGACATTTAAAGATATGGTGCATCCAATAAATGTAAGGGTTAGAGAAGCTTTTGAAACATTAATTATCGGTGGATACGAAAAAGCGGAAAAAGAAGGATACACTAAGATAGATCTTATTTACAATGATAGTGGGAAGAAAAATTTAACAGAACAAACGGTTGATGATTTTGTGATTCAAGGGGGAACAAGTATTCTTTCTGCAACTGGATATGTTCCGGTTAATACGGGAGAGGCATCTATAAAGCATGATTCTTCTAAAGTATCCCCAAAGAAGATGAATGATAATTTGTTGAAATGGTTAGAAGGGTGAGGATGCATATGAGAGGAAAAGTTTTGTCTGTTATAAAAAATCCAAAGGGTGTATATGGCTTTATTAAAACCGGTGACGGAAATTATTATTACGATACTACTAGTCTGCAAAAGGGGACTTTTTTAAAGGTTGGAGCTAAGGTGGAATTTGATGTTATTCCTTGGAAAGGTGGTCGAACAAAAGCGGTCAACGTAAAGCTAGAGACGATAGATATAGAATATGTTGTCTTGGAAGAAGATATACGTGAAACTGTTTTGAAACTGATAGTTTCTTCCATGGGAAAGGATTCTTATTTGGATGCATCAGTGATTTCAGGACTTTTGTTGGATAAAGGAATTGACTATAAAAAATATGCGAGTTCTTTATCTGATTTTTTTGGCAAGTACTATAAAAAGGAATTTGCAATTAAGAAAAAGTATACGATTAATGACAGAACCTATCCGGCTGTTTTGATGTCAAATTTAAACAATGCGAAAGTACTTGATGAAGAAACTGTAATTGCATTGAAAGAAAACTTTTTAAATGAAATATCAGTAAATGGCTTTATTCAAGCTGCAAAGGTGCCTAATTTGCTTAGAAATCTTGGAATTTTACAGTATAAGGAATATGCTGCCACTATTGATGAATTTATTGAGTATTATATGCCGAATATGTTTGTGCCTAAAAAGACAGTATTTATTAACGGCAAAAGATATCCGAAAATATATGTTCTTATTGAGAGCGCGGATGAATTCACTGAGGTTGATGAAAAGAAATCAGAACTTCCTAAAAGTGAACCAATATTATTTGATGAAACATTAAAGGAAAAAGTTAAAAATGGATTAAGAAATATTATATCGTCAGAAAGTTTTATTTTGGGTTCTGAAATGCCGAAAGTATTAGACTCTTTGGGGATAGACGATTACAAGCAGTTTGCTAACAGTATTGAAGAGTTTATCTCAAATTATTATGGGAATACATTTGAGATGAAAAAGAATGTTGTTATCAATGATAAGAATTGTTCAAGTATTATTGTGCTTAAAAGCGATAATTATGAGGAAGAAACACCGGGACAAAAAGAGGCAGAAATTCAAAAAATTCTTTTGTCGATGAAAAATATGCTGTTGAAAGGTACATATGAAGACATATTGCGGCATGAAGCAATTTTAAAATATGGTCCACGGGATTTTGGAGCAGATGGAATTGAAATTCTACTTAAAGCAATAGGAGGATATTTAGGTGAAGATATCAATCATATTAGTTTGAATCAATACCAGAGGTTACTTGTTGAAACGGAAACGATTGCCGATTTAAAACAATTCAAGGATAATGATGTGCTTATGCGGTTAGGTGCTGAGAGCGCTATAGAACCAATGCCATTAGAAGAGTATAAGCGTGTCTTTGCGGATATTCACAATGGAAAAAAGAATTTAAATCTTTATTGGAATGCTATCATTGAACGTTTTTGGACCGCACAGAATGAAATAGCAGTTTATGCAACATGTTTATGGTTAATAATAACTAAGCATGAAAAATGTATAGATTTATATATTGAAGAAGCTTCAAAGTACTCTAGAATTGACCATTTGATTTACCTCCTAAAAATAAATCAATCTTTTGGTCGCGTTAATGTGACAGAGCGTTTGCAGAGAAAAATTATTGGGAGATGTTTGGATTTAAACGACATTAATACACTTACTTGTGCTATTGGATATTTTGGAGAAACAATGATTCCGGAATGTCAAACATTAGTAGAGTTTCTAAAAGAAAGTATTTGCCCGAACGACATTGCTATCATGTCATGGTATCATTCAGGAATTGGAGAGCAAATATCAGAGAAAATTACGAACTACTATTGGTGGAAATATTCAAGGACGGGGATTGATCAAACTCTGTTCAGAGTTCTGGCGTCCGTTTACTGGGAATATCCGGAGAATTATTACACGGAGATAATCTATAATCCTGCATGCCCTCTTTTTGGCAGCAAAGAGAAAGAATTGATTCTGAGAAATGCATTTATACAAATTTGCGAACAAACCAAGCGATATAAAAAGGCGTTCCCGTGGGTAAATTATCTTTATTTATCACTACTTAAGGATGGAATAAGTGAAGAGAATGAAAAAGCATGGCAGGAATTACATGCTTTGATGCAAAACGAAGTTATGGAACACTTTTCAGAAGATATAAACTGTGCTGGAGCTATTGCTTTATTTAGATTAGATCCTGAGACAAGAATAAAGCTTGAAGATCTGTATTGTGAAGAGTATGTAGCAGATATTGTTGAAGAGTTCTCAGACACGGATGAATTGGATAATTTCGTTGAAAACTGTGAAAAACTTGGTTTGCAGTTTATTACACAATGGATCATAAAACATAGTGATACAAACAACGTTACGAATGGGGAAACATATGTTTTGTCTCTCTGTAGTTCACGAAATTTTGTAGATGCAATTGCATATGTTCAAAAATCGAATTTGAGTACGGATAAGAAACTTTCTTTATTAAGATTGGTTTTATGTGAAAACTTTAAAGCATTTAATGTTTCAGAAGACGCTTTCCACATTTTTGAGACGAGTATTCCGATAAATGTTGCAGAAGCAGCGCTGCGGAACGGTCTGGCATTTACAGATCATAATGCTATAAGTGCATTAATTGCTTTGTATTGTTATAAAAAAGAATGGCTCAAAGTCGCTTATTTGTTAGCACCTTTTAGAGCCTTTTATCTCGATGCTCATAGAAAGCTCATAGAAGATACTCGAATTTTAGCTTACAAAAACTATAATGTTGAACTTGCAAAAATGTGGTCCAACCATTACGAGGTTGTGAAAAGAGCACTAAGAGTGTACGACAGTAGCGAATTTGATGATTTTATTGAATGGGCTCGGGATATTATGAGAATTCCTATGGGATCTAATAAATATAATCTCAAACCACGTACATTTGATACTATAATCCAAAGTATGATTACAAGCGGGGATAAAGACGATTGTTGGGAACAATTAGTGAAAATGGCTCTGAGAACGGATAACAATGACCATCAAGATAATCTGAGATTTTCAATAATAGCTAGTTATATTGGACGATATGGAATTGATTCGATTGAAAGAATAATGATTGGTCTGGTAAAGCATCCAAATGCAACAAAAGGATTTGCAGATTTCTATATTAGTTTATGGAAAGGCTTATTAAATGGCAAATATCCGGTCAATTTTTTGCGCCTCACGCAAAGTATGATAGGCAAAGCTCCGATTACATTTTGGAATTTGTTTTATGATACTGCAGTGTGCAAAAATCATATTTTTTCAAATGATGATTTTGAACTTAATTCTATTAGAAATGATAAACAAGATTATCAGGGATTTTATACTACATGCTTGGATTGTTATTGTGAAACACGAGAGATTGTATATTTAAAAATTGCCGCTGCATTATTGAGAGAGTGCTCAGTAGATCTTGAACCTGAATTTGATAAGTATATCTCATTTGAAGCTAGTGGCAGAAACAAGTCGTTTATTTTATCAACTTTTGCAATTCTGTTGGAACAGAATCGTTACAAAGAAGAAATACAGGCTGTTGTTAACTCTGAATATTGGAATTGTTCAAGTGTAGAGAATGAGATTTTGAAGATGCTGGCATGGTGTTGTTCAGATGATTTGAATGATGACTCCCTAACTGGGATAGAGAACGCTCAGTTTAAAAGGGATTATTTGCGTTGTATAAAAAACTATCCTGAAATTGACGTAGAGTATGCCCGAAATAGAACAGATGCTATTTATAGAAGTAAGCTGATAAAGGAAATGCTGAAAATACAGTATTCTCCAAATTACCGCAGTGAAGCGGAAAATGCTCCTCAAGTTATAAATGATTGGAGAAACGATACAAAACTGAAGGATTATCTTGAATTAGTTAGTTTGCTTTATCAAAAACAATTGAATAGAGATGAAAACATGTATAATGATGCAGTCTTTGTCAAAAATCGTTATGTTAGAATTTTTATTTCTGAATTTCTGTTAGAAGGAAATGCAAGCAACAACAGCGAAGATCAAGTTGTTTCTATGATGAGCCACAATAAGCATCTTAATTCAGTCTATTCTGATTATGAGGCAATCAAGAAATCTATTATTGAGTTTTGGAATATAGATACAGAAACGGAGTTCCATAAAGTTATCTTTTTGGTGGGATTGCTTTCCAATAATTGGGAGCAGTTTATTTGTAATGCAAACGATTATGATTTAAGAGCACTAGAGCTTATAAGTAATATTGAAGATCAAACTAATTATAGAGATTTTAATATTCAAATTATTGATCGATTTATTAATGATGAATACAAGGTTGCTGATCTTTCTAGCTTTAGTATTTGTGCGTCAAAAGCTTATTCTATACTTCAAGAGCTTCAGGCAATTAAGCTAAAATCGGAAGAAGAGTTTGTGGATGTAAAAAAACTGATTAATGGAATATGTAGATTGAATCACCAAGGTCAGGCTCAAAAAAGTTATATATATTTAAAGCATGCGTTGCAAACTTATCCAATGGAATTAAAAAAACATTGGGAATTATTCATGTTAGCTTTAAGTGCAACAAGTTATAAAAAGACGATTATTATTAATTTGCTGAGTGATGTAAAGAAAAGAAAAATTGAAATAGAAGAGATTAAGCTTTGGCTACCTGTTTTTCATTTCTACGATGATCTGGCTGTCTATTATTACTTGCTGGCTGCGAGATATGCATTGGAACGAAAGAAAGAGGAAGCTACGGAAGCCTTTTCTTACATACTTGATAAGAATGCTTTGCCAAGGGAGTGGAGGGAAGATGTAAAGAATCTGGACAGTTATTTGCTTGGAAAATTGCATTATTTTTCTATGGTAAATAATAGTACATTACAGACACTTGCTATTGAAAAAGATGCAGAGGCAGTATCATTTATAAATATGTTTTTGTCAAAGGATGAAATTGGTATTTCAAAAGCAGTATCTGCATATAAAGCTATTCTAAATGCTGAAACGGAAAATCTTGTTAAGTTGAGTTCGTATAAACAACTCTTCAGTTTTGTGAAGAAACCAGATGATTTGTTTGATATATATCGTCAAGTTGAAAGTAAAGTGCCCAATGGAAATAAGAGTCGTCTTTCGTACAATGAGTTGTTAATTGAATATGGATGTTTATTAATTTGCATAGAAGATGGAATTTCAATGGACACAAGAATGCAAATTCTATTAGATGTGTTTGAGGTTTTTGAATTCTTAAATGAAATTAATAAATCTAATCCTTTAATATTGGAACGAATGAGCGAAGCAGAACAAAGTGTTTTGGAAAAACCGGGTGTTGCATTTGATAGATGGGTTGATAATAAGGACAAGATTATTTCTATTCTTCGACATCCGGCGATTAATTGCTCAGAGGATATTATTAAGAGATTTTGTATTCCTTTGGAAGAGTGTTTAAATATCGTAAATAAGTGCACATCGGAAATGCAGGTACTCACTGAATTAGTATCTTGGCGTGACAGATGGAATATGCAGCAAAATTGTTCAGATTATGAATATGCATTTGTTCGCTCTGTAGATGAAAAAATAAAAAATTTGAAGGCCGGTGCAAATTTATCTGTATCGGTTGTTAATAAAACAATAGAAGATTTTAGCGTCTTTTTCTGTGTTGAGAATAAGGCAGAAGGCAGCAATTCAACGGTATCTTTTAACAACTCGTCTGAAGCTAGTTCAGCGAGTCTAGATGTTCTGGTTGCAATAAACGAAGGCGCATTGGTCTCTTATGAAGGTGCAAAGTTTGTTAATATTGTTGAGCTAAGACCGGGAGATGTATGTGGACAGTATTATAGATTACACAACAGCCTTATTACAAATATTAAAGCGGGTGATTTGCTTACTATAGTTCTTCGTGTGATTGTTGAGAACAAGATTATATGTGATTCTAAAGTTAAATATGTCTATAAAGAAGTCGGCAATATGCTTGTTCTGAAAGATAGATTGTATTCACGTATTACAAAGTATGAAACTAATGTTCCTGCGTTTTCCAAAACAATAAAGGGATATGGAAGAGAATTAGAAAAGCAGTTGATACAACAATATCTAGAGCAACAATTGGTAGTTATATATGGACCATCTAGAGTTGGAAAATCATCACTTGTAAATTACATTTCTAATGAATATATAGAGGAATATTCAAGAAATGAAAATAAAGGAATTGTAGCTATTTCTATTGCAGATGATAGACATGGAAATGATTACAATGTTAATATGATTTATGACGATGAAAACGTATCGTTTGAAAATGCATATGAGCTATTGAGATATTTATTTATTAGTCCATTGAGAATTGCATTTGGTTCTGATATTACGCTTAAATTGAAAAGTAGAATGAGATGTAGCATTGTAGGTGAAAAGCTAAACGAAAATGCAAGAAAAGAAATAGAGGAAATAATATCTGCTGAAGGAAGCGTACGAGATATTTTGGCTGGGGTGTCTCTGATTCTTGAGGAAAACAATTGTCAGGTGTGGTATTTGTTTGATGAATTCCAGCAAATTGTTGAAAAATGGAGAGGAGATACCGTAGAGTTTACAAATATTTGTAATGATATTATGAACTATCAAAATAGCATTAAACTTGTGCTCTGTGGTTCGGATGCTCTTGTGCGCCTGTATAACTGTGAAAATGATGAAAACTGGCGCGGATTTATTCAGAAAACTGCTGATAATAATGTGCCAATTGGTCAGTTAAGTCCGAAAGATTTTAAAGCCATGATGGAAGATGCAAGCATATGGGGAGATATCTCAGAAAATAATAGTCCTTGGTCTCCAGAAGCATTGAATTTGCTATATCAATATACTGGTGGAAATGCAATTTGTGGAAAACTGTTTGGTAACGAACTACTTAACAAGATTATGCGAGGCGACTTTAATAGAAGGGAAAAATTGTATCCTTCTGATATTACACAAGTTGCTTATGAACTATTAAATAGTGAAGTTGGACTTGTTAGAAATCTTTTGGTCTTGCACAATACCAAAAATCTTGAAGAAGAGATTCCTTATTTGATATTTATTGCACATGAACTTATTCATGATAGAAATAAATCTGATGTTTCCATTAGACGAATCAGAGAGTTTTTCGCTGTTAAGTCACCTAGCGCAATTGAGTCTGCTTTAAAAGTGTTAATAGCTCGGGGTATCTTGAAGGTAAATGAAGAAAAGCAAAGATATGGTTTTTCGACAATGTTCTACTTTGATTTCTTTAGAAGTCAGGCAACAGAAGTAAGATTACATGAAGTTTCAATCCAATTACAGGCAGAAAGAAAACAAGACAATGAAGAAATGTCAATGGATCCTATGAGTTTACAGTATATTCGTCAGTATTTTAAAGAGGCTGCTCCAGAGGTTCAGAATGAATTTTTAGCTGGCTTAGCAATAAATGCGAAGGATAAAGAGGCGCTAAAAAGCCTCCTTGGCACATCTCAGTCAGGTAATATTTTTAATGGTAAAACTACGATTAATCATGTAAATATTCAAAGTATTACTAATACTTTGAATGAAATAATTACGGCGAATGATCGTACAGTGCTTATAAAAGGCATTCAGGAATTACCACGATTAAGTAACTACTTGCCTCAGTTGCTAGATAATGCTGGAGAAGTAGATGTATCCGAGGATAGTATTTCTAGAGCTATGGATAATTATGTTGCGGACATGGAGGAAAGCTTAGAGTCAATAACACTACAGTCTCCTCGTGCAGGTGATGACTTTGCAGAAGCAACGATAAATTCTGGATATAATACATCTATTTCTAGTTCATATGCAGCGGTTCTAGGAGTCTCTGATGATGAGTATGAAGAATTTATGGAGCAATATAATTTGCCGGAGTTCTTCTTACGCTCATTAGGCTTTGCACACCAATTAGATGAATTGTTTATGAGAGGCGCTGTTGGAGATGATATTGATAAGATAGATTTTAGCCCGGTAACTATTATGTATTGCAAACTGATTGAAAGTTTGTTAAAAGAATACCATATCAGTATTTACGGAAATAGCTTTGAGTCTCTTGACACGGATATGAGAAAACCTGAAAACAAGGATGAGAAGTATAAATGGAAGGATATTATTACTCTGCCAGTTACACAGCAACAACGGTTGACAATAGGCTCCTTCGTGTTCCCACTATATAAAAAGTGGGCAATTGATAAGTTGGTGAAAGTAACAGGAAAGAAAACGGATGAATGGGTTGAACACAAAAAGATGATAATGGCAGTGAAGGATATTCGAAATCCATCTGCTCATGGAAACAAAGATCATCGTATTAGTCTGGAGCAAAAGAACGCAATAACCGAAATGTTACTGGAAAAACACGGCTTCATGAGACTTATTGAGTTAGCGTTAGGGTAAGATTGTTTTTGCAAAACAACTATATGGTGAAGGGGTATAGTGACTGTAACCCTTCACTTAAGGAGAAAAGCTTGTGCGTTGGGACGAAAACGGACAAAAGTATAACGCAGAGTGGGTTGAAAGTAGGTGAAAAACGTGGCAACACATTTAGAATATATAACGAATCAGAAATTCAACAGTAGTTTTAAAAATATGCTACGGGATTATTATACCTATGGCTTCAAAGATAGAAGCGAGTATTCAGTTTCACGTGGTACATATGACAGTGATCGGAAGCGATTGAATGATTTCCTGAACGACTACATGGAGTGGTCAGAGATAAAAAAACGGAAAAATCCAAAAAAAGGAATAGAAGAAGGAAAACATATAACTTTTGTTTCCTGTGATTCGCAATCTATGAGCATAAACCCGTTTCATAGAGTCTATCGGTTTTGTGGAACAGATCGTCCAGCTTTTATGTATTACTTCTTTCATACATTGGCAGCACTGAACAGTTTGTTTCAATTAGAAGATGGAACGGATACGCTAAATATTTATGGTTCTGCTGCAGCAAGATTTGAAAGCAAGGTTAATATTCAAGAAAAACTTGTAATCCGAGTAGTAAAATCTATGCATGTGGGACAGGAAATCGAAGAACAGTTACAAGGATATTATAGTAACGAAGATTTATTAGTAGAAAAGGCAGAAGATTTTGGATTTTCGGATGAGCAGATTCGTAAACTAAAGATAGTAATTCGTGCTGCTACTATCAGAATGAAAAGCTCTGATTTGGCAAGGTTTTATGAACAGAGTTTTTTTGACGAAGATGATTGTAACGCAGGAGAAATCGATAAAGAATCTCTTGTCAAGAATGTAAATAACAGATTGCAGCGTCCCTATAATATTGGAGTGATTCAGTGTGATCAAAATAACTCAAAACTTATTTTTTCTTCGGAATTACTTGATGAATTCCGGAATGGTATTAATAAGATTAACACTCCGGTAGATGAAGAATATTTGAAATATGAATTGGTAAAAGCAGTCGAAGAATTTTCTAAAAGCAAGCAGGGAGATCATAACTGGTATCTTTCAAAGTTGACAATTAAACGACTATTGGAAGCGGGATGTAAAGCAGATGATAGATTTTCTGATCACATTCGATATGCCTTGGATTTTTATTCTAAAACATATTTGTTTGGCGAGATAGGTACCTTTTTATTGGACCGAATGAAAACAAGTGATAACAGTTCTATTAGAATTAAGCATGAATACTATATGCATTCGCTAAATGACTATAATGCTATTGATTTGATGGCTGCAATCGAGAGCAATGAATGGTGTTTGATATCATATAAACGAGATGATATTGAAACTACCATTCTCTGTTATCCTTTGGAATTAAGAATTAGTTCTATAAATGGCAGAGAGTATTTGATGTACTATGAACCATTCAAAAGAAGTTGTGCGCCTTTAAGGCTAGAGTTTATTGAATCCATTCAATATTACCACGACCATGATGTTAAAAAATGCATGTCTACATATTTTACAGATGAAGAAATCAATGTGGATATTGATAGAAGTATTAACAAGGCGAAACTATTAATGGAGTACACATGGGGAGTTTCGTCAGGATCAGTGCAGGAACGGAACATTGATAGATTGAATTCTATATTCCGTGAACTTCATGTGCGAATCAATTATAACAAGGACACAGATTACTATATTCTGAATCGGATTTATAGAGAATCCAGAAATGGAACAATTGTTGTAAATGAAGAAGACGGATATATTGATTTTGGTGTAGTGGTAGCTGATATAAAAGAGGTTATTCCGTTTGTTAGAAGTTTTTATTCTCGAGTTATTTCCTGTACTGGATATGATGATGAAGGCTTTTCTGTCGAGATGGACATTAAACAAATTGTCGGTCGGGTAATTAACAAAGAGTTTGAAGACGAGACGGAGACTTCGAAAGTTGAAAGAGAGATATGGCGAACAGATGAGAAGTTTTTATCATTACTGGGTGATGGTATAAAGGCTACGGAACACGATAAACTGTTCAATGAAATTTTTAGTGCCTATTATCATATTTTTGCTGCCATATTCTGTGAAATTTGTAGTCATTCTGGTGGATACACAGAAAAAGAACTTGAATCATTGTGTAAGACAGTTATGTATCAATACCAGGATGAGTGTGGTCCAGAAATGTTGGGAATATCTTTCAGGGAGGGAAAGACTTTTGTTGAATTGTTGAAAGATGGCGGGTTCATGCTAAAAGAAACCCTGAATAGAACAACAATTTACAAATCTAAATATGAGACATTATCCAAAGTTGATATGTATCGTGATGTCATTCCATTGTCAGAAGTAGAAATTCGCTGGATTAAGACAATCGTTGAAGATGAAAAAATTCATTATTTTCTGAGTGAGAAAGAAATCATCTCTATAAAATTACTTTTGGCAGAGATGGCAATTGATATAAGACCATTTCCGATGGATGTAGTTAACTATTATGATCGATACAAATTCTCGCCAAAAAAAGAGTGGAAAGAGAGTACCGTGTTGGTTCCGTTACTTGACGCCATTAGCAGCGAACATATTGTGAAAATAAAATATATTTCCAGTAAGAAAAATGTTGTTTCCGGTAATTATAAGCCAATATTGGTTGAGTATTCGAAGCGGGATAATTGTTTTAAGGGCTATTTCCTGTCATGTAGAAGAAAAGAGGGATTGAAGGTCTATAATCTATCACAATGTATATCTATTGAGGATATAGGCAAAACATTTGATTCTGATGAAACAAAAGCTTTCCATGAAGCATATCGTGAACAACAAATGGATAAAGTTGAGATTGAATTTGAAGATAAACCAGGATTTGCAGATCGTGTATTATCAGAGTTTTCTCCTTGGAAAAAATGCTGCGAATTCATTTCTGAAACTGGAATCTATCATTTATCCATCTTTTATCAGAAGCAAGATGGCAAAGAGATGGCTCTTCGATTATTGAGTTTAGGTTCAGCCATTCATCTGGTGGATTTAAATCACAGATTGTCAGTTATTATTCAGAGTAAATTGAGAGACCAGATGGAACACATTAAAAAATGTCCGGCAAAGGAATCGTCCAAAGGTGAGAAGGCTGGTGTAGCTAGATGATGAGAGAACAGTTTGAATATTCGTTAATTAATCCGCTGTTATTTTGGTCATTAAAGACGAAGGATGAGGTATCAGTTCTTATTGGAGAAACTGCTGCTGTAATGGTTGCTTTTGATCAACGAAACCCACATCACTGTTACGATTTGTTTTTACACACCATGCATACAGTTGCAGGAATTAAGGAAACTGCACCTGCATTACTGCGGGTAGCAGCTTTCTTTCATGATATTGGAAAACCAATTGTTGCTATGGAGAAGCAAGGCAGATTGGTTTTCTATGGCCATGCACAGAAATCAGCAAAGGTGGCATGCCCTATTTTGAAGGAAATGGGATATTCCGATGCTGATATAAAGGAAATATGTTTTTACATTAAGCATCATGATGACTTTATTTCCTGGGTTCTTCCAGAAGAAGAGTATAATCGTGAGAATATGTATTTAGTACCGATTACTAAAGAAAATATGCAGAAACATATAGAAAAGACTCTGAAAAAGATTGATATTGATGATTTTCAACCGAACAAAGAGAGCTGGGAACAGATTTTGGAACTTTGTTATGCTGATGTATCGGCACAGGCGGATGTAGTTATTCAGGATGGAATGATTATTGATACAAAAGAGCATAAGCTTAGTAAGATAAAGGCACTCAAAAATTGCCTGATGTGAGGTGATCTTAGATGACTTATAAAGAAATAATAAAGAAACGAGACTACTTTCAAGATATCACATGGATTCATCTTTCAAATTGTTTGAAAGCATTTGAAAATAGAGAATTGCTGTCTGCGTCTATTTGGTCGTCAGTGTTTGTGGAATCGATATTAAAAGACATTTTGACAGTTCTTCTTAAAGTGAATGTGAGCACAGAGGAAATCAGCTCTTTGATTGCTCGATTGAGAAATACATTGAACAATGGATCGTCAAGGTTCGAACTGACATCTACTGACTCAACGGCAATTGAGGATATTATGAGGCGGGCAGATGAAATCCGGCTGAAAAGAAATCGTTTGGTACATGATACCGGTATGGAAAACAATTATTTGGACTCGGATGCAGATGATATTTACAAAAATGTCAATCTGATTATCGAACGATATTTAAAAACAAAAGTAAGCAAGGCGATTTTTCGTAAAAATAAAGATATCGCTGACGAGGTGGTAAACACACAGCAAGAAGCAAGCTTTCCTATGTTTATTAGTACTATTACTCCACATACATTCGAGCAATCGGAGTTTATTGAAGAGTTTTGTAATAAGCTTAAAGAGATTGGAATAAAGCCGGTTCGCTGTGTAATGACTGATTTTGATCGTAGAAATCCGATGGAGAAAGCAAGACGTTGCATTGAAGGCTGTCATGGGATTATTGTGTTAGGTCTTGAACGCAGTCATGCGTATTTTTATAGAGATAAAGAAGGTTCCGAGAAAGAGTCCGAGGCGATGCACCGTAGGTACTCGTCGGCTTGGTTGCAGTTAGAAACTGGAATGGCAATAGGAATGGGGAAAGATATTTTTGTTCTTTGCCAGAAAAATCTTTATGGAGATGGTATTTTTGATCGCAACTGGAATAGCTATACACCAGTTGAACTTGAAATGCCGTTAGACATCAACGATCCAATGATTAAGGAGACGTTGCGTGTCCTTGAGTCGTATAAAAAGGAAATTGAAGCGAACAAATAATTAGTTATCGGTTACATACTGATAGAAGGCTTATTGTGAAGCCTTCTGGTTATTAGAACATCTTCCGACGAATATTACTGAAAAGATTCCGATTGATATTCTGCTAGAAATCAAGTCAAAGAGGGATAGAAGCTATTCAATGCATTTCAGCATTGATGGCGAGAACGAATATTTGGAAGATACACTCTATTATTTGGATCAGTTGTTCAGAAAGTATGTTCCGGATATGGAGGTATTGCTTTCAGATTTCTGCAACAATATTCCCAGTGGTTTTGATTTGAATTGCATATTCGAAGATGATTTTGAATAGCAAGCTGTCACACAATGGTAGGGATGTTTGCTGAATAGGTGCTACTATTACTTACTTTTCGTGTAGCAGTACATTAGCTCACTTCAATTTTATATGTGCCTTTAAAAGAAGTTTACAAAAAAAATCGTAGACTTCTTTTTTTGTACCTTTTTTTCCGATACGAAACTGAAGATATTTTGAAATTTTTGTATTCTATACCTGTACTTCAGAGATGAACGTACCGCCTGGTGGCTGGGGCGTAGAGTTCAGCTGACAGCGACCGCAAAACGGCTAAAGGTTTACGGGATGAAACACCGACGTGTTAATAATGATTAAAAAATGTTGTAAAGAATGAAAGGAGAAAAGTCCATGCGTACTGAGGTTGTTGGGGAAGATATGGAAGGAACCGATATTGAAGCGATGATTGCTCATCTTGCAACACGACTCGGTATTACAGACGACTCTGATGATGAGTCTGAAGGGGATATTAATGTAGCTTCTGAAGAAATCAAAGTGAATCCATTTGACGGAAAGCAGGAAGGAGGTGCAGCTTAATGAATATTATTGAGAAGAGCTCTAATGGAATCTCTCAGGTTTCAGCTGATGCAAAGCTCATGTCTAATCGCAAAGTATTCATTGAGGGTGAAATCAATGCAGAATCTGCGTGTGAATTTGTGAAAAAAATTATGATTTTAAATATGCAGGATTCGAGCAGATCGATTGACCTTTTAATTAATACACCTGGTGGTTGCATTAATTCCGGAATGGTATATTACGATGTTATTCAGGCGAGTAAGGCGCCTATTCGTACATTTTGTATTGGCAGAGCCTATTCTATGGGGGCAGTTTTACTTGCTTGTGGTAATCGTCGATATATACTTCCCCACGGAGAAGTAATGATTCATGAGCCTTTGCTTGGAAATTGTGTTGGAGGAAATAGTTCGTCGATCAAATCTATCGCTGAATCCCTGCTGGAAACAAAACGTAAAATGAATCAGATTCTGGCAAAACATACTGGACAGACAGAAGAAGCTGTGGAGAAAGCAACAGGATATGATCACTACTTTGACGCAGAAGAAAGTCTGAAATTTGGTTTGATAGACGAAATTGTGGATTTTGGAAAATTGTTGGAGGAATGCTAATGAGTAGTACAGAGAGAATGATTCTTGGAAACAATTGCATTTACAGTGGCAATCCGAAGGAGACTGGATTGAATCGAAATGTACTCATCGTTGGGGGGACAGGAAGTGGGAAAACAGTTTCATTTGTTGAACCAGCTCTTATGGAAGCACTGAGGGTCACAAAGCCAAATAATAAAATTGTGATTCTTACTAAGCGAGATTTGGCTGATAAATATATGCTTTTATACAAGACTGCGGGTTTTAAGGTTTATGATCTCGACTTTTCAAATCCAGAAAAAGGGAATTGCTGTTATGATCCCCTGGCATACGTCAAATCAGAGGAAGATATTTCTGATTTATGCCATAGCATTGTAATGGCAAATGAGCGTAAAGAGCATAGTACAGCAGATCCTTTCTGGGACGATAGTTCTGAGCAGTTGTTAGGTGCAGAGACTGGAGAAACATTGATGACCAAGGATGAACCAACTTTTGCGGATGTACTAGACTTGCATTTTAGCTTGAAAATCGAGGAGTCTGGATGCGGCATTACAACTTCACTTGATCCTGTATTTAGGAAAATCGAAAAGGTGGCACCTGATTGTTATGCGATTACATGCTGGAAGACCTTCAAAGAAGCTGCTCCGAAAACGGCAAAGTCGATTTACGTTTCTATGAATCCAACATTAAGAGCATTTACTTCCAGCATTAGAAACAGTATGAGAACCAAGCCGTCCATTAATTTTAATAAGTTTACGAGCGAGAAATCCATTCTTTTTATTACGACAAGTCCTGTTAAAAAGGCACTTCATGGCCTGGCCAACATTTTTGTATCACAGGCAATTTCCGAGTTATTCACAATTGCTGATGAGAGTGAAACGGGAGTGTTGCCTATACCTGTGGATATCATCTTTGATGACTTTGCCACCGGCGCAAAGGTGAGCGAAATGCCGGAGAAATTAAGTATCTGTAGAGCGAAAGGAATTGCTTTTCTCGGAATTCTTTTGCAGTCAGAATCTCAGCTGAAAAGGATGTACGGTGAAGCTGAGGCAATCGAAATCATAGACAATTGCGATAGTTATGTGTTTTTCGGTGGGAATAACTATGAGACAGCGAGATCACTTAGCCTGAAGCTCAATGTGCCGCTAGATGAAATTTTATATCTTCCAGTCGGACAGATTGTAGTATTTCGCCGTGGACAGAGGCCTGTATTCTCTACGAGGTTCGACACTTTCAATGACGAATTCTATAAAGAGATAACTCAAACGAAAAAAACCAATCAGCGATCAGAGGAAGATCGTTGATTGGTATAAATCGATAACTATTCTTTCCGATACCGAACTGAGTGAAATCAGAGAGTTTAGTATGATTAACTTATGAAAAGCAAAGGAGTGTGAAGTAAATGGGAACATTGATGGAAATCTTCAAAAAAGTAAAGGAGCCTCTGGTAGAGGAACGAATTCCGGCAAGATGTAGCGTAACCAAAGAATCCTTTGATATCCTTTTGGGACATGAGAAAGGAAAACTCACCATGCTTCGCGGAGAACGAAACTACAACGTGGATGTAGCGAATAGTTCAAGAGATGGTGCTAAAGCTGAATATAAAAAGATTAATCTGACGAACGGACTTCAGGTTGGACGAACGTATCACTGCCCTGTCTGTGGGAATAAGGATATCGTTCGATGTGGTAAGTGTAGACGTGTTACCTGCTATGACGGAAAGGGGCACTTTACCTGTGCATACTGCGGTAATTCTGGCAAGGTATCTGGAACTATGGACAGTATTGAGGCTTATGACAGCAGTGGTATGAAGCAGTCTGGCATAAAGTATTACCCTGGCGATAAGGTGGTGTGAGATGATATTTGCAAAAAAGCATAGAAAAGAGTATTTTGAGAACTTTTATTTCCGATAGCAAAATGAGAGCTTTTTCCGTATTTGATATAACAAACATGTAAGTAGTCGAGAGACAACAACAGATAAGAAAGAGGAGGAAATTCAATGAAAGCAACACTTGAGACCGTAACAGGCGTAACCATTAACCGTGATATCGATACAGCAGACAGCCCTATGGGTATCATTCGTAAGTTTTATGAAGAGGATGCAACTGCAGCAACGCAGATTTTCTCGAACCAGAAGGCGATTGATCAACTTATGGATGGACATATCGATGAGGCGAAGTCAGCATTCGAACTGCTCAGTATCGAGGGTGATTCTATCAAAGCAGACTGGAAGACAGCGTTGTGTAATCAGCCGGCGATCAAGGAAGAGATGGCACACATCGAGAGTGAGGGTCAGGTTCCAGCATTTGTGGTAAGCGTATCCAGTATCGTTGCAGCCAAGTAATTGGTATCCAGGAATAAAAGATAACAATTTTTTCTTCCGATGGCGTAAGGAGGGCGTTGTCGGAAATTGATATAACGAATATGTAAACTGTCGAGAGACAACAACAGATAAGAAAGAGGAGGAAACTCAATGAAAGCAACACTTGAGACCGTAAGAGGCGTAACCATTAACTGTGATATCGATACAGCAGACAGCCCTATGGGCATTATTCGTAAGTTCTATGAAGAGGATCCAACTGCGGCTACGCAGATCTTTTCAAACCAGAAGGCGATTGATCAGCTTATGGACGGACATATCGATGAGGCGAAGTCAGCATTCGAACTGCTTGGCATCGAGGGAGATTCGATTCGTGCAGATTGGAAGACCGCACTGTGTAATCAGCCAGCGATCAAAGAAGAGATGGCACACATCGAGAGCGAAGGTCAGGTTCCTAAGTTCGTGGTAAGCGTATCTAGTATCGTAGCGTAAGAAGGAGGATGAGAGTATGATGAAAGATTACACAATGGACCTTACTAAGATTGCAGCAAGTATTGTGATTGATTGCCTTGGATCCGGCCTTACTTCCAATATATATTATAGTGCTGACGGCAATTCGATCATTATGGAGTTCAATGGCTATCCACTGAAAAATTCTAATCGTACTGGTAAGGTGTATGTACAGTTCCCTAGATCTACTTTTTACGTAAGAAGGGGTAACGTACACTACACTCCGATTCAGCAGGCACAGTGTAGATATTATCAGGAAAGTATGGGAAATCAGTTTGCACATCCGCATGTGTACAATGATGGACATCCTTGCTGGGACAACAGTAAGAGAGAGAGGCCGGTAGACTTTATTGCTAATATCATTGAAACCCTTTCTCTTCAGAACGTCACAAAAGATTCTGTTACAGTCGGTCTTTGTGCATCCGGTATCATGGGGGTAAAGATGGAAGCCCTCAAGAATGCACAGGCACAGCAGAAGAGAGTAATCAGAACTTTAAAGTGCAAGCCAATTATTTCTGATCGCAGAAAGCTTGAGAGCTATGTTAATAAACGTTGGTGCAGTAAGATTACAATGCTCATGAATGCAGCCTAAGGGAGGAGTTTGAATGAAAAGAGATATGAATCAGAACACTATGTCAGGTCAGAAGGCTGACATTATTATTGATAAATTAGCAATTGGTAAGATTAACGGCATGATCTACCGCGATCCAATGCATGAATGTGGCGGAATTCTTCTTGGTAATATTTCACAAGATGTCGTTACAGGTAAATATACCGCCCATGTTTGTGACCTGTATGAAGAGGAAAGAATTGGTACATCGAGTACATTTGAGTTTACAACCGATTACCTGATGAATGCAGTGAAGTATGTTAAAAAGAACTGTCCGGATATGCATATCATCGGAAACATCCATTCCCATGCTCAGTATCAGGCATTTTGGTCAGGGGTTGATCATGAGATGATGCGTCAGTCCAGAGACAACAGTGTCTATATGGTAGTTTCTCCACGCTACGGAACTTGGGAAGCCATCTTTAAGAATATAGATTTTAAGTTTTACGAGTGCAATATGTTCGTTGCTGATGCGGCAGTCTGTGAGCATATGTTTGCAAAGTGTGTGACTCAGAATGATGAAGAATATTTTGTGGCAGGAAAGAAGGTAAAAAAGTCTGTATTTCATACGACACGTAATTATACGGAAACTCAGAAGGCAGAGATTGATAAAAGATTTCTGCATTCGATTCAGGAACTGGCAGGAAAGAAGGTTCTGATTGTTGGCGCCGGTACTATTGGTAATCTTCTTGTTGAGTATGCAATGAACAGCGGTGTAAACGATATTACGATTGTGGATATGGATGCCTACGAGTATTGGAATTTGCCTAGATCCAGTATGGTTAATGAGACCTCGCTGAGACGCCCTAAAGCACTGGAGCTTGCTAAAGCTGCGGCTGAAAAAAGTTGTTTCTCAATTAATGTAACTGGTATCAATGCTAATATCTGTGATCTGGGTTGGGGATTTTTTGAACAGTTCGATTTGGTGCTTTCACCTGTAGATAGTGCTGCAGTTCGTCACTATATTGATCGTGGCTGCAAGTTGTATCATATTCCACATATTACCTGTGGAACAGGAACCATCGGCGATCAGTTTACGGGAAATGTAGTAAGCTTTCCTGCTGATTCAGTCGTGGATCTTGAGTATGTCTGGGGAAATGGTTATCGTCAGACGCTGGAAGAGCGCAGAAGCTGCAGTGATATTCCTGATGAAACGCAGGCGCAGGTTATGGGATTTTCGGCCCAGATTGCCGGTATGACCATGGATCTTGCTTTGAACTATCTGCTTGGAAAGAGTGAAGATGTGAAGACCGCATGGAAGTACATCCTGAATTCAGTTGGAAATGGATTTGTTCGTGACAAGGCAGCACTCAGAACTTTTAAGTACGGAAAACTTCCATCTAAAATCAAGAGTGAGTTGTTTGACGTATTAGCAGAGAACGAAGGGATTCGTTGCATTGAATTTGACAGAACGCATCCGAAGCATGAACTATGGGAGAAGATGAATGCAGTTTTTTCGGAAGATATTCCTTTATATAGACTTGATTTGGAATGGAGTTTGAATATTCCTGTAGCCTACAGAAGTACCGATGCCTATGCCAAAATCGAAGTACCGGAAGGTTGTGATGTGGATCCTGTTCTTTGGCAGCTCCCGAAAGAGCATATTTATCTCGTTGAGGGCGATGCGCATGATTATCTTGTGAAACTGTGCTTTACGGATAAGGAGGCGGAATAGAAAGAAGAGATGAATAATGAAGGGGAGAGGTCAGAAAGGAGGTCCCTCTCCTTTGATTTGTAATATAAGAAACGTTAAGGCCTATCAGATACTAGCTTTCACAAAAGAGCGCAGGAGTATAGCAAATTTGCAAGAAAAGGAGAATGAAAAAAGATGAAAGATTACAATTTGATTATTGCTGAGATTGCAGCGAGCATCGTAACTGACTGTTTAGGTGAAAGTTTGACGGCTAATACATATTATTCTGCTGACGGAAATTTCATTATTATGGCATTCAGCGGATACCCACTAAGGGGATCTGATCGAACTGGCAATGTTTATGTACAGTTTCCGAGAAATACCTTCTATAAAAAAAGAGGAAATGTGCATTTTACACCAATCTATCAGTCTCGGTGCAGATATTATCAGGAAAGCATCGGTAATCAGCTTGCGCATCCGCATGTATATATTGATGGTCATCCTAGCTGGGACAACACAAGGAGAGAGACTCCTTCCGACTTTTTGACTAATGTAATTGAAACGCTTTCCTTACAGAATGTCACTGAGGAGTCTATTGAGATTGGTCATTGTTCGTCTGCAATTATGGGAATCTCTAAAGACGCTCTTAAAAACTCTCAGGAGCAGAAAAATAGAGTAATGAACGTTTTAAAGTGCAATCCTATTATTTTGAACCATGAGAAACTGAAGAGATATGTAAATCAAAGTTGGTGTGACAAACTTATGACATTCTTTAATGGTGGTGTGGGTACAAAAATAGTATTCGAGAATCTTCTAGGAATAACTGTTGTATGTGAGATTGATATGGAAGATAGTCCGATAGATATATTGAGGAAATTCTGTGAGGACGATCCCTAAATAGCAGTACATTTTTTCGCATCCGCTTATGCATTTTCACGTTTTGTGAAATTAGATTTTGCGGAATCTGTAATGGAAAACTCATGTTTTGAATTACTTACGATAGATGGAGATACTATCAAAGCGAATTGGAAATCAGCTTTATTAAATCAATTAGAAATCAAAGAAGCGATGGAAAATATAGTAAATGAGGATCAGATTCCTACCTTTGTCGTTTGGGCAGATCCAACTTATTAATTTGTGAGGACAAACATATGGATAGAAGCGAGTATATTCGCCAGAATGTTGAGCAATTTCATAACAATACTGCAGCTAGCCGCTACCAGCAGCCGGGGGTGACTGATCAAAGTGCAAAGTTGAGTAATGCTGGTTTCAATAAGCTGATGGATTCTAGAGGGATTAGTCAGGAGGCACGTAGTGATCTTAAGAATTCTTTTTCATCCAATAGCAGAATGGAAGTTCGTCATGCTCATGCAGGAGAACGTTTTGTTACAACGCATGGCATAGAGAGCAGTTCCGGAGTATTTGTAGCAAAAGAATCATTAGGAAACACTCCTGCTGACAGAATCAACAATGGAGCATTGCCGTATACAAATAATGCAGAATTTGAGACTACCGTAGAGCTTGGAAGAGATCAGAATCTGATAATTGGAGAAATTGCCCCACAGAGCAAGTTTTCTATGATGGATCCAGAGCAGCAACCGCGTGAGGGTGGAGCAATTCAGGTTGTGACAGATGGTGGTTACCAAAATGGTGCAGTAATCAATCGAGATGCAAAGTTTCCGGCGGTAATTGAACAAACGGAAGAAAAATCTGAATCGAAAGATAGTGCGGTTCAGCAAGAAGACATGCAGATGGAGAAAGGAAAAGCGCCAATGGAGAACAGAAGCGATTTCGAGGAATCCTTTTTAGATGCAGAGCAGGACGTTATTAGTACACAGGATATGGATGCAGGAGCTATGTCAGATGCAAATACAGATGGGATTGGAAACGAATAAATACAGAAACAATGAAATAGTATAACCTTTTCTTCCGATATACCAATGAGGGAGAAAACGTATTTTCATATAATCATTTTGTAAACAGCAGATAAGAGTTTATTGAAAGGAAGGAATAAGAGATGAGTAGAAGAATCGCGATGATTACACGTTTACCGGAGCATCAGGAATGCACTTTCTGTCACTGTTTTTCACAGAATGGTTATATGCTCCGTGATAGCAATATGGCCAGATTTGTCTGTGAGGAGTGTTATGAAACAAGCGGCAATAGAGACTATCCACTCGCAGCAAAGATAGTTGAACTGAGCACGAATGCTATTGAACAGATTGCTCCGGAAGGCAGAAAACCAGGCTTTCATGCTGGCTATCTTATGGGAAAAAAGGAAGTTACTGATGCTGGCTATAAGATTGTAGTAGAAAAAATGATTGATAGCGTTCAGGCAGGCAAAGGAACCGCCAATTTTTTTACCAAGGATGATGTTATGAATCTGAGAAAGATTTCCAGAGCAGAAGAAATTGCTATTGTAGGCCTTTATAGAACAAGTCCAAGTGGATCTCCGGATTTTAATCTTCTGGACAACAAGACTCTGGATGATATGCTTATGGATATCATTTATATGATCGTTGGAGGTAACAGCGAGATTCAGATTGCAGTTAAAGATAAACATAGTCAGGTTGACGAGATTGGAGTGATTCTTACATGAGCAGATACATTGCCAAGAGGGTAGCACTAAACACAATGAAGGAATGCAAGCAACCGGGATGTGGGTGTTTTACACAGAAAGGTTATTACATTCAATACCAGAATGGCAATGTTGACAGTATGCTGTTTGTTTGCGAGAGCTGCTATGACGAGAAGTTCCGTGAAAAATGTTATGCAGGAGATTTTGACGAGGAAAGATATATCGTCAAAGAGAACACATCAAGATATCAGCCGATTAATCTCCTGCTAAGATATCTGATTCGCTGGACAAGGAAGACGGCTAAAACAGCAAGAATTGCTACGATACTGGCTGTATTGATTCTGGTGACAGCATTTGGGCTGAAAGAACATCCTTCAATACGGACAGAGCTGAGCATGCCTCAGCTGCATGCACAGTTAAATACAGATGTGCATTTTGCTTTCCACAATTTTGAAAGGCTAACCGATAGATTGGAAGCAATTGCAGGCCAAATGACAAATGTTTTCACACATGGAGGAAGAGAAAATGATTAACAAGATTCTTGAACGTGGTTTTATTGCTCTGGCAGCTTATTCCTATATTTTTGCACTGATCAGCCTGATCTTATTTGTTGTTGCAGTGGTTGCTAACGCATTTATCAAGAACGGAAAGTTCGATGTGGTGGAGATCCGCAAACTTCTTTTCAACAACATGATCTTCATGCTGGTGTTTGCTCTGCTTGATTACTTTCTTGTATAGGGAGGCATGATATGGTTTGTAACACACTCAGAGCGGCTGCATCTGTGTTAGCAGAACATATGGCAACGAAACGTGACCAGAGTATTTCGGTTAACGTGATGCCAGAGGTTATCAGAAGGGGATCTGTTCTTCACGAAGTGTGTGAGGCAGACCCTCGATTGATTTTATGTATTAAAACACTTCAGCTTCAAGTTGAAGATTATGGCTTGTGGGCAAAACTGATACTTCAAGTCGAATATACAAATACTCTTTCTTCGTCGGTAGTGAGGGTTGAATCGATTTCTGAACTGCGAGAGGCGACAATCTATGCGGCTAGCTTACACAGAAGAAATTTGCTTATTGTGTATCCGGCTCACCTGCATGAGCAAATCCAGGGAAAGAAAAGTAACCTGCTGGAATCTCATCAGCTGTTGAATTGTTATGTATCAGGACTATCGTCCGAAATAAAGCGAATGGAAGAATGCAGATATATGGCGCAGGTCATTCGTTTTCAATATTCCTGCAGCTACAGGGAATGGACAGACCGAAAAGCAAAGATAACAGAAAAGATCAACGAGATAGTTCGCCAGGCTAAGCTGAGTGGTATCGAGGATTGGAAAAAAGCATATGCGGTTGTCCGATATTGTGTAAACAACTGGCACTATGGGCGTATAGAAAACTCTACGAAACTCGAATATACCGCGTATAGCGCAATCATAAATAACACGGCTGTTTGTATGGGCATATCTCTGGCAATCTGTTCCATCTTTAAAGAGTTAGGAATTCCCTGCAGGTATATACGTGGAACACGGAATGGAGAAGGGCATGCATGGAATATGGTATTTCTTTGCGGTGGTTGGTTTTATATAGATGTCACTGATGCAATCTGCAGAAAAGATCCTCTATATCATTGGGGGATGGTTCATCTTCTAGATCGATCAATTTTTGAAAATAGTTCTGAGGTACTTTCCTGTAATTGTACTCCGGAATTTATAAGAAAAATGACATGTTAGAAATATTGTTAACTGTTTTTACCGATATGCGAAGGACGATATGTTGGCGTTTCGATATATTGATAGTGATGTTAGATAACAGTTTTTAGAAAGGGTGAGAATGGATGAATGAAATCATGAGTTTGATGAATCGTGACATCAGTGGTTGGATGTGCTCGGGAGATGACGAAGCAGTAACGGCTATTGTCTTTAAGAAACTTCTGTATAAGGCTGCTGAGCAGCATTTTGTGCAGGTGGTAATTGCTTCCGAAGATATGCTTCCGGCTGTTTCTCAGATTGTTGAATCTGATTCAAGAAATAAAGGTTATCTGCCTTCTTATGCACATCGGTACTTCCCTGCTTTTTCAGGCTGTGATGTCGATATGAAGGAAAGAATGGTGGAAATCCTGAAAAGGTGCCGTGTTGATCAGGAAAAAGCTGATGATGTGATGGCGTATATTGATTTCCTGACAGAACTTGAGAGTGAAATTGGGGAGGCCCATCATACCAGCGATGAGGCACTTCTACAGAAGTACCTGCGTGCCTCTGCTGTTGAGAGAGCACTGAATACAGCAGTTGTTAACGGCGAAATGACACAGGATGAATGCAGAGATTGGTTTGAAGATTATTCAGATTGTTCTAGTGGCCGTATTCATTTGAAGAGGATTCTGAATCGCCTTGATCGTAGTTTTTCTTTGAAGAAGGATCGCAGTAAATCTATTTCTACGCTTGGGCAGGGGGATCGGCTCTGCTTCATCATCAAATCTGATATGAGTGAAGAGATGAAAGAACTTTTGTTTGAGATGATTGGATGGGACATTCTGGAAGCAAAACGAAGCGGCAAGCAGGTAAGTCTGATGGTGTTGGAGGGATGCAAGAAATATGGTAATGAGCTTCTTCGGCTTTTGAATGTTTCCTCGTCCGATATTAATTTTAACTTCTTTGCGAAGGATTATTTCTCGGGACATACAGCTGACTGGAGTGAACAGATAGATGAATATTTCCGAAGATACATATACACAGCTCATTCAAGGATGGAAAGCTGCGAGGAGATTTCGTCGAAGAGATTTGGACAGATTCCAGTAGTGCGAAATTCGTATGCCTGCGATCGAGACAGAAGGATTTCAAATAACCGAGTGCTGGACCGGCTTCTGGACACTAATCGAGTGGACCACTACGTGCAGCATGTTCCAGTATGGGAAGCTCAGTATCGTAAAGAGGAAATACATGATATGCAGAAAGGAATCTGTTTGGTTCAGGCAGATACCTTTGAGGGTTATGTTGACTTACGAAGATAAGGAGGAAAGAAAATGAGTATGGACTATAGTGGAACTCCTGGAGAATACATTTACTCACATAATGCTACTGGTAAGAGTGCTTCAGGAATCATAGCAAATGGCTCTACCAGTGAAAGAGATCTTGGTGCACAGAGAAGTGCGGGAGGCGCAGATCGTCAGGCAGGAGATCAGGGCGGACACTTTATTGCTGATCGCTTTGGTGGCCGAAACGACCCAACAAATCTTGATGCGCAGGCTGCGAATGTCAATCAGAAGGATCAAGCGAATGTGGAGAGAAATGTTGCCAATCTTGCAGCAAATCCGAACAACACGGTTTCTATGAATGTTTCCAATTTTAACAGTGTCGGTGAACGACCGGATGCAACAATGATCAATGTAGGAGTTCAGGATAACACTACCGGTGCCATTGATGAGCAGCATATTTCTTTTCAGAATGCTAGTCATGAAATGCAGCAGTCTTGGAATGATACCGCCAATCAGGCGGATCAGACGGTTGATTCATCGCAGAATGCTGGCATGACGGATGAACAAATAGATATTGCTAATGACTTATGTGGTGCAGAAGATGATGTCGATGACAGACTTGGTAGCGGATGGGAGCATACTGATTTTGATACGTCCTTTTTGGATGCCGGAATCACTGAAAGTGAAGCGCCTGCAAGTGCCGAAGTATCTTCCGGTGAATCAGAAGGAGCAAGTGAAGGTGTTGGAGAAGATAACTCTGGCGAAGGAGGTAGTGGAGGAGAAGATGACGGGCTTGGAGAATAAAGTTCTGTATGTTGACATGGATGGAGTCCTGGCGAGGTGGGAGGACGCATCTTATAGAGATGTGTCCTCTGAAGGGTTCTTTCTTTCCAGAAAGCCAGAGTTAAATCTGATTGATGCAGTACGTCTTATCTTTGAGTTGGATATGGATGTACATATTTTAAGTTCAGTGCTGGATAATGAATATGCGATCAAAGAGAAAAAAGAGTGGCTAAGATTTTGGCTGCCATGGTTGCCAGAGTGCTGTTGTCATTTCATTTCCTATGGGAGCGTCAAGATGCCTTTATGCAGAGAGAAGATTGCTTACCTGTTGGATGACTATATCAGAAACCTTGTTCACTGGAGTGGTGTGGGCATTAAATTTTGTACAGAATACAATGATAGTCGTGGATCATGGGACGGGCATAGAATATATGCCACGGATACACCCCCGGAAATGGCCAAGAAAATACTTATGATAATGAAGATGGATTATAAGGGAGGATACGGTATGTTACAGATGCAAAGTAGTGAAATTACCTTACTGGAAAGACCTAATGTGGAGAAAAACAGTAAAGCACCAGTGATTCAGTTAGCACCAGGTTTCATGATAGATGATTCTATTCTTGAAAAACCAACACTGTTGATTGGACAGGTATCAAGTGGTAAGTCCTATTTACTGCGCAATGCAATTATGCCACGAATTTTTAGTGACATGAGAGCGCAGGATGCCGCAGTGATCTTTGCAACCAAGAGAGAGATGATTGATGGATTCTATCATCCGGAAAACGGAGATCTTCTTCTCGAATATAATGCATGCAAACCAGAGTGTATCTGGAATATTTTTGCAGAGATGGAAGCTTCAAATGATCCGGAGAAGACACTGGTTGAGCTTTGTGATGTCATGTTCTCCAAACATAAGAATACAGTACAGCCTTTTTTTACCAATGCACCAAAGGATATGTTCAAGTCCTTGACGATGTATTTGTATGAAAATTATGAGCTACAGACCGGAAAGAAGCCTACTAACAGTACTCTGATCGGATTTTTTAACACGGTCACACTTAAGGATTCTGTGGTGAATGATAAAACTAGAAAAGGTTTATTAACCCTGATCAAAGAGGTGACTAGACTGCATCATTTATCGGATTACCTGGGAGAAGGTGGCACTGCGCAGGCTCTTGGTGTGCTCGGCGAGCTGCGAACCGTGTTAAAGGAAACATTTCAGGGAGGTGCTTTTGTAAAGCCGGGAACATTCTCTGTGAGACAAGCATTAAGAGAAGGTAAGAAGGTATTTCTGCTTTTCAATTACGCAGAGAGCACAGAGTCAAGTATCGTTTTCTTTGATATGATCCTCGACCAGATGATCAAACAGAGTCTTGAGGAAAATGATCAGAAGGTCTGGTTCTTCCTGGATGAATTTAGCCTTCTTGGCCATTTACAATATCTTCAGTCAGCCTTAGCCTACGGCAGAAGCAACGGCTTTAGGTTGATTGCAGCGGTTCAGTCAGTACAGTTACTGGAAAAAAATTATTCAGAGAGTGAAGCTAGCTGTATGCTGGGGCTTTTCCCGAATGTTTTTTGTTTCTTTACCAGTGACTACAAGAGCAGACAGTTGTTGAGTAACCGATACGGAAAAAATCTGGTGTCAGTAATAGGCTATGGCGGTGGAAAACCAGAGTTAAGAGAACGTAGCGTGATCCAAGATGCGGATTTTTACAAGATTGCATTACCGGGTGACTGTATTGTTTCATTAGCTGGCTATTCTCCGTTTTTCTTCCGTAACCATAGGAGATAAATTTTGAATGTGAGGTGATTAAGATGAAGCGAAGAGGATACATTATATCGGCAGTATTGCTGGTGATTGACCTGCTGTGTTTCGCTTTCGGAGGTGTATTTATTGCTCTGGCGGCAATTATCTATGCTTTGGGAATTGGTGAGCATATCGCCCGGGTAAAATACAGAGTGATTCCATGCGACCCATCTTTGGGAGTTAAGCATGCGAAGCTGGATAATTGTTATCAGAGAGTTAGGGAGAAAGTCGCGGCTGAGGGCCGTAACCTTCCTAATAACATAAAGGTGTGCCTGATTCCAGGAGATGAAATGAATGCTTACTGTTTTGGCGCTAGAAGTATAGGCGTGACAGAAGGAGCCTTAAATCTGGACAATAGGACCGTAGAAGCCATCATTGCTCATGAGCTTGGTCACCTTACGAATGGGGACAGTGTGCTGAACATGGTACTTATCGTAAACTGTCTTGGAATCATAGCTGTCCTTGCTTTTTATCAGTTTGCATTGATTGCCTGTGTTTACATCATTATGGTAATCTGCTGTATGATGGGCTTGTTTCGATTCTCGTTTGCATCCTACTTTATTACAAGCAAGATTTCCGGCTTGATTCGGTTTGTAATGGAAGCAGCAAAGACTATCGTTCTCCAGGTGAGCAGATTGGTAATTTCTGCACTTGGGCGTAGAAGCGAATTTATGGCTGATCGTTTTGCAGCAGACATGGGGTATGCATTCTATCTTAGAAGATTCCTGGAACGCTTTGCACCAGATACAGGAGCATCAGGCCAGACCTTTTTATCCGTATTATATGATACACATCCGAGTTTGGCGCTTAGGATACAACAGTTAAATAGCATTGACAAGCAGAGAATGCTGCCGTGGGCATAGAAATCAATCCAGAGTACAGAGTTAAAAACCTGTATTCTGGATTTTCTTTTTTTGATAACTTTTGTTTCCGATACGGAACTGAGAGAAAAATGCAGTTGTTTTAAAATCTACATAGAAAGTGAGGGAGATAACCAAGATGAGAAATCCAATTCAGAAAACCAAGATTACACAGCTCAAAACTAGTCGTGGAATAGAACGTAAGATGGCCTTAGAAAAGGGTGACATCTGGGTCCGTCTCACAACGTATATGAGTTTAAAGACTGTGTACAATCGCAAACATAAGAAAAAGGAAACCAGACAGATGATTCTGGAATACAGGGAGGTTTAAGTATGATCAACGCAACTGCATTAAGACTGGTATCTGCTGAAAACATGAATGTTGTATCCAATGTATCTAACGTACTGACAAAAAGCAGTCAGAACATCAAAATCGAGTATTCCAAACAGGCTGATCTTGTTCCGCCTGCGGTAGAGAGGCTTGCACTTAGAATGCTCAAGCTGGACGCTGAAATTAGAGGCTTTCTCAACGAACTGCGTATTCTGTTTGGCGCTAAAAGAGAAGATTTTCACTTCAGCCTGAGAGGTGTTTCCAATGAAGGAAAGGCAGGTATCATCGATCTTTGCCAGAATTTATATGGTGTTATTGCTGAGGTTCGCTATTGTGAGGATTGCGAGATGCTCCATGGTCGACTTGTGTTAAGTCCTAAGGCCCTGATGTTTATCAATGGCCAGTATATGGAGATTGCCATCCGCAAGGTGGTGGGTGACGTGCTTACTAAGCTGGAGAAGAAGTATGGTAAGCAGTTCAAGCTCTATGCGAATACGAAAGTGGCAACCGTTGATGGAAAATTGAAGAACGAGTTTGATCTGATCATCGAGAACGTTACAGATGCCCTTGTATACGTGATCGAAATCAAGTCCGGAAAGCAGTTCCGTGACTATGATAAGCTCGCTCGTATCGGCCGTGAGTACGGTATCGTACCTAACAGATTGCTGCTTGTGCAGAACTATCTGACTACAGAGCAGATGGAGACGGTTGAGTACTTTTGTGAATACTATTGTGCAAATCTGGAGCAGGACAACCTGGAACATAAGCTGATTACAATGCTTGAGAATGACCTGTAAGAAAGGGGAAAAGATATGATGAATTATACAAAATGGAATGATCCTAAAACCTATGAAAGAATGACTGCAGAACTGGCAGCGTATACCGTGCCGGAGACCCCGATTTTTGCGGCAAGAGACGATGAGCATATTGAACATTCACGTGTACAATACTGCATGACAAGCGTAGATGAACTTCGTGAGCTCCTTGACAGCGTTGATTATGCAATTGTGGAGCAAGTTGCTTGCTCTAAGTATCTCAATTCTCTCCAGATTTTTGAGTATATTACCCTGAGAGGCTATGACGTTGATCGTCCTAAACTGAGAAAGCGTATTCTTAAATTGATGAAGTATCGTGTGATCCAGGAGAACGAGATGGTGTCAGCTGGTGCAGAACATGGACTTAAGTATTATGAGCTTGACTATTTCGGATATCAGCTTGCATTGGAACAAGGTGTTAACTTCCATATGGGCAACCGTTACGTGTCTTTTTCAAAGAGAAGAGAGAAGGGTATGCCTGATGATACTGCCTGTGATGTAAAGAGAATCCTGGTTGGCAATCAGATTATTCTCAACCTTATGATGAGTAATACGCAGATGCAGCGCTTCGGTATCATGGAGACTATGCGTGCTACAAATCTTGAACTGGCAGGGAGCAGTTGCATGATTAGAACAGCCGCAACTGTAAAGATCGATAACACCTCAGTGCTGGCTTATGAAGTGATTCGTGATACTCCGGATTCTTATGAGAAGTTAATGAGCAAGCTCGAACGCTACTACAATCTGATTCACAATGAGACATATCTTGATTCTAATTATCATGGGGATGCTTCATATCCGCAGATGATTATCTGCGGTGAATCTCGTGATCACAACATCAAGATTGCAGAGTATTTAAGAGCAAATGGAATGTGGAGTGAGGAAAACACCATTCTCTTCACAGAAGACCTGCTGAATATGAAGCGTTCTTTAGTGTCTATCTACGCTTTGGCAGATGATAATACACAGAATTGGTATGCCCTTCCGGAAAGAAAAGAATCTTTCCGAGAGGCAGCCTGAAAGGAGGATATGTATGATTTCCATTGGTAATATTTTTAAAACCAATCCGGCAGAGTTTGATGAAGTTTGGGTTATATGCTTTGCAGTCGATGAGTTGAGAAGTCTGTTTGAGGATTTTGATAATGTTTTTCATGTTCCGGAATTGGCGCCAAAAGAAAGCCTGTTTAAAGAGTATAGAAGTATGGTTCATTCAGGACTGTGGAACAAACAAGCCTTTACAGAACACTATGTGCCGAGATTTTTAAATGATATTCAAGGCTGTGATGCTTCTATGAAACTGATTAGAAAGCTTGTGGCTGTAAGCAACGAAAAGAATATATGTCTTGTTTGCTTTTGCCCTGATGATGAGGAAAAAACATGTCATAGATCAATTGTGGCAGGAATACTGCTCAATATGGGAGCCTCCGTTGAATGCAGTGATGCTTACCGTGTTTACCAACTGGATGGTAGCTGATTAGATAACTCATTTTTCGGATATGGAACTGAGCAATGTAATAGGAATTGTTAAGATAATGTTGCCTTAAAAGCAAACCATCGTGAAAGAGAGGTGTTGTTAATCATGTTTTATCTGAAACAGGATATGAAATGCGGTTGATAAATTCCAGATCGCAAAAAGTTAAGGTCATTAAGGCAGTACGTGAATTAACTGGATGGGACTCAAGGAGGCAAAAGCCTTTGCAGATGCTGCACCTAATGTGCTACATGAGGTCGGAAACAAGGTTGAGGCTATGCATTATCTATGCATTATCGTGCAGAATTTTCCCCAATAGACGCTCGGGATGAGAACGCTTAAACACAAATATTGGTTTCTGGTGACCGGCTATAGTCTGGTCATCAATTTCAGAAAGGATGAAGGATAGACACATGATTAAGAGTAAAAAAGGATACAAAATATCGGTTCTGTTATCTATAGTATGTTGGCTCACGTTTATCTGGCTTCGAACATTTACATATATGGCAAGTTATGATGAAGGAACTGGAGCATACAGTTTTTTGATATTTGCAGTTATAACTCTGCTAGGAACCTTCTTCTACTGGTCCCTACTTAAGCCAGCGGGAAACGGCAGTTGGTTTTCGATTCTTTTTGATGATGAACCGGAGGACTATATAGAAGAGATGCCTGGTGGGGATGGCAAAAGATGGTGCATATTGAGAAAATCCATGCTTGCAATGGGAAGCTTAGCGTTTCTTTGTCTTCTGGCTTTTGTATTTGAAATGTGGACAGATATTACTGTGTTTACAGATTCTACTTATATTACGATAGGATTTCTCAACATAAATAAAAAATATATGTTTGATCCAATTCTCTTTATTGTATTTCCATTGTGGACGCAGATGATCTTTAGAGGGATCCGTGAAGAATACTATAGCATGAAAGCAGTAATATCAGGTGTTATGCAGCTGCTAATGCTTTCACTGATCTCATATCTGCTTTTTATGAAGTTGCCAAACATCTGGCTGATTGAGTTGGCTGCTATTGAAATTATTACTGTGATTGTTGCAGTCAGAAAATATGCATGGAGTTGTTGCAATAAAAAAGGCAATGTACTTGCCCTCATAGGGTTATATATATTCTTTTGGGGTGCTTTATTAGTTGTGTTTTATCGTACGGGTATGTCATTTGATCAGTATTCGTATGGCAAGGATTGGAGAGTCTATCAGAATAATATAAAGCAAATCATTACCGGAGCGTCTGCATTTGGGTGTTCATCTGAACTGATTTCTAATAGTACGGTAACAGCTTTTCTGGCTGATAGAAATAATTACTTCCTTGCTGGACTATATTATGGCGGTTGGGTAGTTGGGGTGGCTATTGTCATAGTATTGCTCTTGTTTCTGATTGCGTCATATCGACTTTTAGGTAAAAATGTAGTCTTTAACAGAAATTATCTCGTGTATAAAGCTGCCTGGTGGACGTTAGCAATGAGGGTGATTTGGGGGATTCCATATAGCATAGGTGTTCTTCCGCTGCCAATCGCTCTTCCATTTGCGGGTAGAATAGGATTTTACATGGACACAATTGCTTTGGGATTGTTAATCTGGTCTGTAATCGAATCAAAGTGTATTGATGAGAGTTTTTATGCTGATAAAAGAGTATCCGATATATTTGAAGGGGCAGAGATTAAGCTTATGGACTGGGATGAGGATAATGTATTTAAGATTGTACTGACTTGTGCTGAAGAAGCTACAGTGATTTGTTTTGCTGAAGAATATAAAGAGCATAATGTAATGGTACTAAGACCAATAGATTTGGATGAAACTTGTGTGCTTATTGTTGAAAAATCAGCTGATACAGATCTTTGGCATGATGTTGAGGACGACACTGTTAGAAGTGAAATACTTCAGAAATATATGGAGAATAATAGACCTGATTGTATGGAGGTGGTTGAATGATTAAGAAGATGAAGAATTGTTTTACAAATAACCAGATATTAAGTGTTGCTTTGGTGATCTTTGGGATTATAGTTGCGTGCTTGGCATGGAAATATACACTACATATTGCCACAGGTGCTGTTCCAGCGATTAACCAGATGAACGAACAAATTGCATATGAAACAGATTGTGCGAAGAATACATCTGAAGAAAATAGATTTGAGTATACCCAATTTGGCACTATATACCATGCCCCCACGGGTATTGATGTAGGGCCGTTCAAGTATCTGTATACGGATGAATTCTATTTTTCCTGGGAGAATGTTGCAAGATACATCGGCAATAACGGGAAATACGGATACCTCAAGAAAGATGGAAACCTTTTGACGGATCCTATTTTTGTAGAAGCAGCTGAATTTGCAGATGGAACAGCAAGAGTTCAAGAAACATCGGGAAAAATTTATTACATTAATGAAGAAGGAAAAAGAATAACCAAAGATTATCAAGATGGATCACTAACATTTGAAATGCAAGGATTATATTGCAGAGTTCAAGAAGAGGATGGTACATGGGAAATTATTAATCGTGACGATAAGGTCATTTTTTCTGGTGCAGAAATGATTGGAGATTTGCCAAACGTAACGTGTTTAGGAAGTGCAATAGTCGATGGAAAAGCAGTTTTGTTTGAATTACTTCCGTTTGAACAAAACGAAGAAGAAATAAGAATTATTGCAAATTATGAATCTTTTGTGAGAATTTCCTGTGTTTATAATGGTCAATTTGCTTTTGTTTGGACAGAGGACAACCTGATGGGAGTTGTTGATTATGATGGCAATGTAATTGTGACACCAGAGTATCAAAAAATTGAATATGCATATCGGGGAGGAGATTATACAATGGATGAACTTGTTTTCATAGCTCATGGTAACAATGGAATAATTCAGGTGATCAATGCAAGAAACCAGGAAAAAATAATAGAAAGCTGATTATTGCATCAGGGATATCCGTGAGAGCAAAGATACATTTGTTTAATAATTGTTGAAGAGCGCAGATTAAACTGGCTGAGGAAAATTAATAAGTATATGGAGGAGAAATAAATTGACTGATAGACATAAAGAATTTGCAGAAGCAATGAGGAATATTATGCGTCATAATGAGGAAAAAGAAAAGAAACAGAGGAATGTTGATAATGATTTTGATGAAGAAGACTGTTCCTTGCAGGAAATTTTGGAAGCTAAGTTCGATGAGCTTTTTGGAACAGCACAAATCGATGAAGAAAATTCATAATTAAATTTGAGGATGCGAAAAAGAAAAGATGTTACTGGTATGTACGATGATTAAATAACAAAATAATCAGTAAATGCAACAAAAATTAGAGATGAAGAGAGTGGAGTCTATTGAAATTCTTGATTCCAATACATTTTATATCGGATTCTTTAAGTGAGACAAAAGATAGGAATTTATACATTAAAGAGTTTCCTGATATGTAGAATATCGCTATCTACAAAGTTGAAGAAATCTGTATAGAAAAATATAAAAACTTAGGAAAAATATTATGAAAATGTGATTATACGAGTAGAGAGAAATGATAAAATGGAAATTTAAAGATAAGTCAGAACAGATAACTCGGACATCTTTGAAAGCAAAAGCTATAATTGGAGTAGTGCTGTGTGTGATGCTGATAAGTATTTTTGTAGTTGATGACTGGCAGCAAAAAAGATTTGCAATACTACAATATGGTTATTGTTCTATGGAACAGAGGCAGTATGAGGAAGCAATAGTAGCTTTTAAGGAATATTTAAATGTTGATTCTGATATATACTGGTATCTGATAGAGTATAGCAATAATGAAAATTATTCTAGAAAAAAAGTCAAGGAATGCTTGGAAAAGTGTATGTTATTACAGAAAAAATATTAGGAAGAGTCGAGGAATAAATGGAGGTACCATGTTGGCACCTCTATTTTTTATAGAATTTTTTCTGCTTTGGATACTGGAATTTGCATTACCGGAACATTGAGCAGTGCGGAAAAATTCTGTTGAATGATTCCATGTTTTTTCTGTAATTCTTGCTTTTCGCAGATAACAGCAGCCTGTTCCGATTCAAGGCTTTCAATCCGCTTCTGGATTTTTTCAGAGGTTGGGATTTTGGTAACGCCCAGATCTTGAAGCTCTTTTTTTAGTGAAATTTCACCGAATGGTCGCATGATAGCAACCATACTTTTACCTTTTGAAACATCGATACCTACTGCGTTCATAAATTGTCACTCCTTAAGATTATTGCAATGGATAAATACCAGTTTTACTCATTGCCTATTCAATCTACTGTGGTGTGACGCGAATGCACCTATGGCGATTCAACCTGCATAAAACGAACGCTGCGAATGAGGAGCTGGTTATCAGTCTTAATTGCGGACGCGATGTCCAAGAAAAGGGACGATATACCAATTGCTCCATCATTATACAGCTTAAGCAACAAGATGGATAAATCCTTACTGGCTGTAAGGGATATTAACCATAAATATATTGTAGTAGATCAGGAGTAATCTTGAGATTAAGAGGAAAAAAGGTGAGTGTGTGACCCCGTTTGTAGCTTTTGGATACAGGAAGACAAAGACAGATAAGCATAAATTAGAGATTGACCCATCTGCAGGCAGTGTAGTACAGGATATTTTTAAGATGAAGCTGCGGGGAATGAGTCAGGATGCGATCGCTAATCGTTTAAATGAACTGGGTATTCTTTCCCCATTTGAATATAAAATCAGCAGCGGCAGTCATTATGAAACTGGCTTCCGGCAGAAAGAACAGGCACTTTGGAGTTCCGTTACCGTCCGCAGGATACTGGAAAACGAGGTTTATATCGGAAACCTTGTGCAGGGAAAAAGGACGACACCGAACCATAAAGTGAAGCAGACTTATGTGAAACCGGAAGATGACTGGATCCGGATTGAGAAAAATCATGAACCACTGGTGAGTGACCGCGATTTTGAAATAGTTCAGAGGCTTCTTGGCATGGATACACGTACTTCACCTGACCAAAAGCAAGTATATCTGTTATCCGGAATTGCTATATGTGCGGATTGTGGAGCACCTATGACAAGAAAAGTTTCTACTGTGGCAGGAAAAAAATATGCTTATTATTTATGTTCCACAAATAAAGAAACAAAACGTTGTTCCAGTCATAGAATACCGGAAAAGGATCTGGAAGATGCCGTACTGGTGATGCTAAAACAGCATATCCAGAATATCCTGCACCTGAAAAGAGTCCTGGAATTTATTGGTACTGTGCCATTTCAGGAGATCAATATGAAGAAGCTGCAGGACAGGCTGGAGAAGAAAAAGCAGGAGACAGAACGCTGTAAGGAGTTACGGATGATGCTCTATTCGGATATGAAAGAGGGCATTGTATCAAAAGAAGACTATGTAGAGCTTCATGCAGCCTATGGAAAGAGGCTTAGAAATGCGGAAGAGAGTATCCGTGCGATCCAGAAAGAAATGGATAGTGAGCTGGAAAAAGCAGACAATGCCAATACCTGGCTGGATTATTTTGTGAAATATCAGGATATTGAAGAACTGTCCCGCACAGTGGTGGTAGAACTGATCAGGAAAATCAGAGTATATGATAAAAAGAATATAGAGATCACTTTTGATTTTGATGATTGTTATCAGACATTGCTGAATCAATTATCGGCTATGGGAGTTGATACGGTAATAGATGATGATAATAATCTGCAGGTCAAGGTAAAGGAGGTTGTATAAAATGGCACGAAAGAGCAGGAAAAACATTCCGG
>ERZ837590.329-NODE-329-length-43074-cov-58.178851_pt1 | contig 43074 bp, 38 predicted proteins | sample MGYA00519573_ERZ837590 | MGnify/ENA primary metagenome ERZ837590 (study PRJEB31850, sample SAMEA3708820) | human gut metagenome | biome: human gut; feature: human-associated habitat; material: faeces | place: China | collected 2014 ... | reverse complement strand
ACGATCTGCCGTTTGAACGCCTCGTCGTAGTGGCGGGGATGCTTCGGGTCGGCCACCGTCGGCCTCCAATCTCATGTCATCCGTCCCTCATCGGACTGTCTAATACATTGTAGCCAATCCAATCTGACGCATTCCATGAGCGCGAAAGGCTGCAGTCCGGACAACGCGGCCGCGGAGGGGTTCCCCGGCCGGCTTAAGCAGGAGTTCTTCCGCGAGCGAAGCTTCACGGGCGTGTCGATGGACGGGTTCATCGACACGCCCGACGACTACATGACCTGGCACCGGGACAGGAGAATCAAGACGGAGTCCAGACGCGGGCATCATGGACCGGCGCAGGATGCTGGGGCTTGTGGCATGATTGGTGATGGTGGAATCAATGACGAGTCCAACAAAACATCACCAGCCCCACACTTACGGGTTACTTGGTTTTGGCCTTTTTCGCAAGCACCCATGCAATCGGCGATCCCAAAAAAACCAACGCCCTACAGGACAGAAACTTCACATCGCGAAGAATCTGTTCATAACGCCTTTCTGAGAGAAGACCATCCCTCATAATTCCGATTGCTGCTTTCGCAAACATCAAAGGCTCATTAAAGGCATATTTCTTCAGATCATTCAATATATGACGCCATAAATAATAGTTTTCTTTATACCTATTATTGACGTTCTTCACAGTAGTCGCATTGGACTGATCGCTATATAAAATTCTCAATGGATCATTGATATATCTTGTCAGATATTTTTCACCTATTTTATCCCATATTATTGATTCAGGATAAAATCTCATTCCCGCAACATTCGGATTAAGGTATCGTTTGAGCACCTCGGTGCGGGTCATGCCCCACATTTCATATTGCAGCTTATGAATATATTTCGCATCCGCTTCGCTAGCGTCTAACCATGGCGTGGGAATCTCCGTGGAACCAACCACAACGCCTTCATCCGTAATGCATCGACACGTCACGCCTCTATACTTTGCGGCATCTTTCTCTGGAATACTTTTATAAACCTCCAGCAGTCTTTCCAAAGCATTCGGGACAAAAGCGTCATCACTGTCGGCAATAATGAAGAAATATCCCTTAGCTTTTTGTAACGCATAATTCCATGCAATATGCTTTCCAGCATGGTTCTGTTTCATGTATTCAATCGGAAAATCTGCTTCCTTAATCCATCTTCTGACCAAATCAGCAGTATCATCTTCCGAACCATCATCAACGATTAGCCACTCAAAATCACGGAACGTCTGAGACTGTAGACTCTCGTATACTCTATGTATCGAAGCAGCGCGATTAAAAGTCGGCGTAAAAACCGTAAAAGTATATTCCATCATATTCCTCTAATAATCTACTCTTTGAATATTATTTAAAGCGTTATATATTAATCACGCATACACTTTTTTCCCCATGGAATTCTACTCAGAATGACCGAACTAGTGAATTTTTCTCGCATCAGCATCAAAGCAGCGAAGTACACAATAGTGAAAACAGACCCCTGCAACAGCAATCGGACGAAAAGACCACCATCGGGGATAAGACTCCTCACCGGTAATAAAACGCAGGAGGCAACAACAGAAGCAGCTATGCATTTCAAGATGTTCTCCCCGCTAAACATCTTGGAAAGATCATGCCGCAAGTAGAAGCATAATACCAAAGCGCCCACGGCCTCGCCTACCGTCGTACCAATGGCCGCGCCTACAGCACCCAGCGGCGGGATAAGTACAATTTCCAGAGCTGTCAACGAAGCCAGTCCGATTACAGTAGCTAATGTAGGAATACGTTCTTTCCCCTGAGGAACCAAAACATTATTGCTAAGCATCGTATAAAGCGCGCTGAAGAAAACTGCCAGCATAATCACTCTCATCGCCGGTACGGCAGGTTCATATGTGTCACCCGACAGGAAGCGAATGATTTCATCCGCATCAAAAATGCAGAACACCACTACATAAAATCCTGCAACCATAATAAACGAACTATCTTTTCTAAGTAGCTCGTAAAACTCTTTGGTCCGGCCATTACCGAAATAATTCGCCAAACGAGGAAGCAAAACCGTACCCAGCGCAGAGATACAGGCAATAAGCATCTGCTTTATCTTGACGGACGCGCCAAAATATCCGTTCTGCGTGTCATTGCTCAGAAAGCCCAGCATCGCCGTATCCATGTTCGCATATAACGACCATGCCGCAGACAACAGGAACAAGCCGAAGAGCGGTTTCACATGCTGGCGCAGGTTACATTCGCGAAGAGGAACACGATCCACAAGTTTGAAGGATCGAAGATAGTTCAAAACCATTGAACCATTTCCTCCAATGACGGTTATAATCGCATAAACCATATAATCACCGTGTTCATGAACGAACATGAACATCAAAATGATTCCAACAATTTTGAATGCAACCGAACGCACTGTGATGTAGGAGTATTCTTCCAGCGCCTGATACAGCCAGTCCATTCCAAGCGTCTGAAGCCAGATGTTGCTGGACAGAACCAGCAGCAATCCCCTGTATTCTTGGAATTTCGGTACAATTCCGATCATCACAAGCAAAACGACCAACGACAAAGCCGTGGCCACCATGCTGATGGTGAACAATTCTTTGACCGTACGAGACAATTTCTTCCTGTCATCCCGTACAATCGCACATGTACGAACTCCATACAAAGGCATTCCCAGAGAAGCGAACAACATAAAATAGTTGACTATTGCAGTAGCAAAATTGATTTTGCCGTTTCCATCTGCTAGAAGAACTCGAGAGACATAAGGGAAAGTGATTAAAGGAAAAATAAAATTAGAACATGTCAAAAAAGCATTCATTAAAAAATTTACTTTAATCGATTTTTCCCTGTGTCTCGCCATAGGTTTATCCTTCTATCTCCGCTAAATGAAATACATAACTTCACAATCAAGTCATCGCATAGTAATATGTGAGCAAAATATATCAATATATTATCGAACGCTACGCAAATCATTTATTTTATTTTTAGCTTTTTTATATATATATCTATCCAAAACAAATTAAACATGTTAAACCAACGTCCACCAAGCTCATTTTTCGATACTGGAAAATGCTTAGCTGTAACGAATCTGTCAGGACGTATTTCCACTATCGGAGACGCTGGCACAACACCATGCATTCTTCGCGACTGCAAATGCATATACAAATAAGACCGAATCACTGTTGTACGTTTATCCTTGTCCCATGAAATAGAGATGATACCTCTATCACACCAATAATATCGTGTCAAATCATAGCTCGCGCCTTCACGGAAGCTCTGCGTATTTGGATCATATACGGTGCGTTCGATCTGCGCTTTACCTGTATCAACGTTGAAAGATAAATCTTTTTCGTAAACCTTAGCTCCATCGGCTTTGAAAAGGACATGCACATTCAATCTATCCGGATTCAACCAATTCTTCACGTTCTCGTCGAATACATATATCTTGTTTGTAGTGAATGCCTCTTTATAAATCTCGCGTCCACGCAGCGGTTTCATGAAGCGACGATTATTTTCAGCCGTATTACGGTAAAGCGTCAAATGGCCAGCAGCAAAAATCTTATCGTATCCTTCTTTAAGAATCGGAGTCAGCAACGTCTCCAGATCACCAAAAACGAGGTCACAGTCGCAATGCCCCCAGTATTCGTAGTCTTGAATGTAATCCTCAAAAAGAAAACCATATGCCGGCTTGAAATCGCAAAGCTTATACGGTCTAGGAATGCACACTTCAAAACCTAGTTTTTCCTCGGCATTGGTCTTAAACTCCGCCAAAGTCATTGGCACCACATGCACATTGGAAGGATACTGGTACGATTCCTTGGAATCCGTGAAAATCAGAAAATCATATGACGGATTCGCGGCACATGAACGAAGGAACAGCGGAAAATAATTATTGAACTTACCGAAATAGGGAAGAATCAATACACATTGTTTTTTCATCGGGCGCCTCCTCGCCGTACGTGTTGTTTTGTATTCTGTCTCAATAGGAAGAAACGGCTCACCGTATCCACCATCAGTAATTTCGTTCGCAATGAAATCGATGAGGCAAACAGCCCTTTACGGAAAATCCTACTGAATTCCCGTCTGATGCGTTCGAAAACCTTGGGATCAATAACGTTTTGTTGTTTCAATGCTGTCCTATAAATATTGGTACAGCTTTCCACCCGCCATCTGAACAGAAAGCGCATATCGAATCGAGGAAACAGCGACGGCAGTTCTGCCTCATATCTCTTGGCTGTATCATAAATGGCATAACATTCTTCACTCAACGGCTTGGTGGTATAGCTGTCAGACCGGAGAGCATATACATAGCCTGGTTCACCTATGTGAATAATATTCCGGCATCTGATGAAAATATGCGGAAGGATATACGCTTCTTCCATCAATCGTCCTTCGGGGAATCGAATCGGGATTGTTCCCGAGAACAGTGAAGTCCGGAAAATCTTGGCGTATACCGTGAACCCCACCGGACCATCTGAAGCCAAGCATGAGCTCATCGCCTCGATTGGAGTCATTGCAGCCCGTCCCGGCAAAATACCATAGCGGTCAACAATTTGCCCCTGTTCGTTCTGACGCACGATACCGCAGCAAACAAGGTCAGTCGCTGAGTCGGCAAATTCGTTGAGCATTGTTTGATACGAACCGCTAATGACCTGATCATCACTATCAACAAAAGTGACGAACTCACCAAGCGCATTGTCTAAGCCTACGTTACGCGCCGAGGATACTCCACCATTCTCTTTGCGAAAGTATCGAATCCTTGTGTCACGCTCGGCATAACGCTTGCACACGTTCGCGCTTCCATCAGTCGATCCATCATCAATCAGCAAAACCTCTAACGGCGCATCTTGCGACAGCACGCTGTCTATGCACTTTGCGAGGTATGGCTCGGCGTTATAAACAGGAATGATTACCGAAAGCAGTCCTTGCTTCATACTGTCTCACTCTTTTCATCAACGATGTCACCAAAACCTTTACGAGTCAAAAAGCCTATGGCTACGCCAAAGCATGGGATATATGCCGCATCGAGTTTCAACGTTGCATTGCTCCACATGGAGATAATGCAAACCAAGCACATGCAAATACCCGTCAGGTTCAGGACGGCATCATACTTTCTGTATATCCAACGCTGCTTACACAAACAGATCAATGCAATTATGAACACAAGTACGAAAAGGCCGAAGCCTATATAGCCGGTTTCTATAAAAGTCCATTGATGTGTGAAGGAGCGGTAACTCAACTCGCCATATCTCAAATAGAATGGGGAATCCAAGAAAGCAAACTGGGAGTGCTCAGCACTTCCGAAACCAAAGCCAAACAACGAAGTCGCAAAATCATTATTGAAGAAATTCTTAGCAATGAAGGTGAACGCTCCTAGACGGGGAATACCGTAGCTATCCGCCCATGTAGCGGTAAGATATGTTTTGCTGGTATTCCAATCAGTCAGAAACTCAAGAATGTCTGGCATAACTATGGCAATATACTGAACCAGGAAGATTCCTGCGATAAATGCCACAGCAATAAAGCACAATGTTTTGAGAGACCACCGTGAAATCAATATGGAAAGAATGAAAATCACGATAAAATACAGGAAGAAGGTTTTCTCCTCAGCCATCGCGGCAATCATAATTGAAGTCACCGCGACGAATGCGACAGTCCATACCGGTTCACGCCCATTCAGATATGCATTCAAATAATATGCGAACAGCACAGCGCTGAACGTGTTTGCACCGGCACCGTTAGCGAAGAGCCCATGTACGAAATCAGGATTGCCACCGCTCGTCACCAAAGATTGATAGATCGCCAAAAGAAGATTAGGGAACTGCAGCCCCAATAGGACGTGGAACAGCTTCGTCATGTCTTCCACATGAAGCACAGCAATCACGCAAAACAGGTAAATGAGTCCACGAAACGTATTACGTACGGCCCACATCACCAGTAACGGCGAAACAAGATTAATGACCGCTGTAAAGATATCCATGACGAACAATGCGCATACCGCGCCCCAGAGCATATAGGAATGTTCTTTGCGCAGAATTGGCAGGAACCGACCCTGAATTCCAAATATTACGGCAATCAGCACTACATCATTAAGATATCGGATGGTTCCCGGTAAATGGAGGTTCTCAATCAACGCCTCCATCGCAATGGAGTAGAACAAAATGAAGAAGACGCCAAAACGCGCATTCAATGGAGTGCGCAATAGCCCTTTGCGTCTACTATGCCCCGCAGTTTTCAACATAGCTTCAGAGTTCATAGCGCAACTTTCAGACCGGCCAATGATAGCATAAGCCACGTTGCCTTCATACGCAGCAATCCCGCGAACACCGCTTGGGGAATAGGCAGTTTCCAGAACGGATAGCCAATAACGGAAACGCATACGGAAACATCATCAACCATCTTCCGCATCGCTCTCGATTTTTGAACTTGTGATATGCGGGATCCGGCTATGGTCTGACAAGCCACACGTGTGTAATCGATAACACCGCGTCTGGCACGCAGAAGACATTCATTCCGATACGTTGGATTCTCACTACCAGCCATGGTGAGCAATTCACGGAACAGTTCCAAATATGAATCGACCATACGCTCCGAGAATGTTCGCGTTATCGAACTTTGACCATCACAACGATAGTTGTATCGGGTCTCTCCAATCGCGGTAATGACTGACGCCGCTTTACAAGCTTCGGTATTGAAGAACTTGTCTTCCGAACGAATATTACGGAACCGAAGATTGTTGTTCACAATCAGCGAGCGCCTATACACCGCGGTCCATACCGATACCGGCACCGGATCCCACTTCTGCCGATTTGGCAACGGACCGTAAAAGGAACGACGCAATCGGAAAATCTCTTCTTGTCCAGTGAGCACCTGGTCAGCGAAAGGATTCACATTCCTGTCTCCTTTTGCACCATCAACCATGCATTGCATACCCGAAAAACAGATATCGGCATTGTGTTGGATCGCAGCATTATAGAGCTCTTCAAACATCTGCGGCTCGATCCAATCATCAGAGTCAACGAATCCGATGTACTCCCCTGTCGCGACTTCCATGCCACTGTTACGAGCCGGCCCCAGCCCACCATTCTCGCGATGCACAACCCTGATTCGTAAATCCTGCTTGGCGTATTCTTCAGCCATGTCGCCACAGCGATCCGGTGAACCGTCATCCACAAGAATGATCTCAATATTCTGCAGAGTCTGCTTCCGCACGCTTTGCACGCATGTATCGAGGTACTTCTCCACGTTATACATGGGAATAACCACGCTGACTTTCGGTTCGCTCACGCCTTCTCCTCATGCTTGCCGTTGATAAGCTTTTCATACAGACGCATGTAGTACTCTGCTCTGCGAGGCCAAGTCAGACTTTCAAAGCATGCTTTGAAAGTCTGCATATCGGGACGCATTTCGGGATGCTCGGACCACTCACGCATCGCCTGAGCGAAGCCCTTCGCCCCATCTCGAGTCTTGACGTAATTGCAGACCTTATCATTCAAAGCGATTGTGGCTCCGGCCTGATTAAAAGTAACGACTCCTAATCCATTTTGCATAGCCTCAGCAAGAACTACACCCGTTGCTTCACGCACACTCGGCATCACAAAGAAATCGGCCCATGCATACTGCTCCGCCATTTCCGTGTAGGGAATTTTGCCTAACACGGTAACATTATCCAGTCCTCGTTGAGCAACTTCATCACGAAGTTTCTGTTCTAAATGGCCCCATCCGCACATCCGCAACTCATACTTGGTGAATCCCTGATCCTTCAGCAAAGTGCAAGCATCTAGCAGTAGCTCAACTCCTTTACGTGGAATATACCGACCCACATAAAGAACATGCGGTATTGCATGGCTTTCACGTTGATGGTCTTTCCAAGCCTCAGGCCAACATCCCACTTCGGTTTTAACGATGTCATTCCGGGCATCAATACCATGGTCAATAAAATACTGCTTGCTCTCCTCATTCGCGAACAAATGCATATCAAACGAACGATACGCTTTGCGGAAAGAGGGCTTATGAATGATAAGCCAATTGGAGCAGCGACGCACTGCTTCAAACAACGCAACAGATCGAAGGTACCTGTCAAGTGGTTTTGGCGCATATTCAGCGCCGCCCTGTGGCCCCGAAATCTTCACCGCATCTGTCTTACCAAGATTGATCAAAGAGCGGAATTCGACAGGCGCTATCTGATGAATGACGTCGAAATGATATCGTCCATCAAGATCGTGGACCATTGGAGCGACACGTTTCAGCCAGATACCATGACGTCCTGGATATAGATATCCCTTGTAAACCTTCTTATAGAACGAAGGGATATCACAGTAATACACATGAAGCCGAAGTTCAGGATGCTTTGAAGAATAATCTTCAATGGCTTCCTTCTGCTCGATCTTGGTAATCAAATGCACGTCATTATCGAGGTTCTGGCTCATCGCCAAAGGAAGGTTCCAGCCTACGGCTTCCTCACTACCGCCATAAGGCGAGCTCGCATATGCAATGTACAAAATCTTCATATCAGTTACCGTTCTTACCTGAATTCAAAAGCTTTGCATACCGATCAACCAGCTGCTCCGCATATGCCTGCTGTCCACAACGCAGCGTGACGTACTTAATACACCGACGCTGCATAGTGCCATAGATATCTTCATCAACCGCGGCGGCTTTAAGCAGACCATCTTTCAAATCCGCGATGTTTCCGGATTCGAAAGTAAAGCCAGTTTTGTCTTCCTCCACCAGCTCGGGGATGCCGCCGATGCGTGCACCGATGATCGGCGTCTGAGCGGCCAGGGATTCCAGACCGGAGTATGGCATGTTCTCTCGCCACTCGGAACTGAGCACGCTGAAACGGGCGTTGCCGACTTCCCGCTGCAGATCCTCGCCGCTCTTGTACCCCAGCAGGTGAATGCGGGACTCGGCCTGCGGGCCGGCGGAGGCGATCAGCCGCTCGATCGCCTCACGTTCCGGGCCGTCACCGACGATGTGCAAATCCCATGTATCTGGCAAAACCTCATTATGACCAGCACCGGCACCGGTTTCCGAGCCAGCGCCCTTGCCAAGCCCTGCGGCCTGCAGAAACGCTTTCACCAAGGTAAAGATGCCCTTCTCTTTGGAAAGGCGACCGAAGAACAGGAAATACGGCCGTGCCCCAGCCTGCGCGTCCTCAAATTTGTGCGTGTTCGCCACACGAGCGCCCATCGCTATCTGCGAATCAGTCAGGAAGTTCTGCATCGCAACGGTCTTTCTGGCAAAGCCACTTTCATCGAGCTTGCTCTTCATGAACTGCGATGGCGCAATAATCAGATCAATTTTACTATACGCATGGTGGAATTTCAGGAATTCGGCCTCCATGGTGGCCAAGGCGCTCTTGGCACGGGAACCTTTCACACACACGTTCTTCGTAGCATGTATGAAATGTTTGTCCAAGCAGGCGTCGCAGACCTCTCCCCTGCCATTCACCATCGTATAGGCCGGGCACAGCAGAATGTAATCATGCGCCGTATACACCACCGGCACATGATGTTTCTTCAAATACGGTGCATCAAGAATCGAAAGCGTCAGCTGGCGATGCACATTGTTCATGTGGATCACATCTGGCTTGAATTCCTCTAGCAACGCCTCGAACTTACGTCTCGCTTCAAAAGAGTAAATCAGTGTGGAAGCTTCCTGAACTTTCTTGAAAGCGGAAATATCCCCCACATAATCCTTTTCGGAAACAAAATATTTACTCCAATAACTTGACTCGTTATTCGGGTGCTGCATGGAAAAGAAAGCGACATCGTGGCCGAGCGCACGTAAGCCTTCCGACAATGCGAAGAAATAGGTTTCCGCACCGCCTTTACGATAGAAATATTTGTTCACTAGGAGAATTCGCATGCTCACTCTCCCCCATACAGGTTCAGTGTCTGATCGGTGACGTCATCCCAGTTATATTTATCAACGATGTAATCTGCGGCATTTGCCTTGTAACGTTGTACAAGATCATCGTTTTCAAGCAATTCCTGAAGTTTTTTCCGCAGGGATTCAACAGAACCATGATGGAATGTCGCTGCGTGCCCTTCTACTACTTCCGCACATTCCGGAATGTCGGACGTAAGGCAACAGTTACCGTAACTCATGGCTTCCAGCAGACTCATCGGCATGCCCTCCAAGTCGCTTGGGAGCACATAAATATAAGCATTGCTATAGAGCTCTTTGAGTGCCTGCCCTTGTATGAATCCGGTCAAAATAACACGAGAATCCTGATTAGCCATCTGCTGAATATGCTGGTAATACTCGTTGGAGTCGGAAGCGCCTCCAGCGATGACAAGCTTTTTGTTCGTATTCAGCTTGTTGAACGCCTCGATAAGGTAATGCACGCCTTTCTCGGGAACAATACGCCCGAGAAACAGTACATAGTCGTTCTTGTGAAGACCATATTTTTCGGTAATTTCCTGCGCCGAAACCGGCTCACCATATTCAATGCCATTGGGAATGAAATGTGTACCGCGACCATATTTTTCTTGAAAATACTGCCGCATGCTTTCGCTGAGCACTATGATTTCATCCGCGCATTTCGCTGCGGTACGTTCTCCGAACTTGAGATATGCGGAGGCGAACTTGCCCCATTTGGCACGCTGCCAGTCAAGACCGTGAATGGTCGCTACCGTGCGAATGCCCGCCCAATGCGCCAGACGCAGCATGACGCAGGGACCTTCGGCATGATAGTGGATCACGTCAGGCCTGGCCGCAATGGCTTTCAGTGTCGCGAAGAATGAGGAGGTCAACGCCGCCAAACCTTTCGCTTCGAAAGTTGGCACTGGAACAACACGCACGCCGTTATATACAAAGGGCTTATTTGCAGAATGAACGTTTCCGTCAAATTCGGCGCCCGCAACATTATGTCCCTTGCGATTGTACGCGATGACCTTATGCCCCTTTGCGGCCATACGCGTAGCTAGTTCATCTACAACGATCTCAATGCCGCCTTCACGCGAAGGAATGCGCTTATGACCTATCATCGCGATATTAACCATCACCGGTCACCCCTTAGTTATTCAGAGTGCCGGAATCGTGCCACAAGCGCTATGCATGGCAGAGGATTGCATAGTCTGACCACTAACCAAACCGACGTAACGGCCGTTATCGGCTCTTTTTGCAATCGATCGACCTGTGGTCGGCATGCGAGTCCCGTCCTTTCCCTCTAAATGAACCCCGAATTGGTGTCTTTCAAGAGCAACCCAAACCGCGCAGAAGTTACCCGATCCCGTTCATTACCTGCCAAGGTCGATTTTTGCATCCCCCTCAGACACACCCAGCCCCCGTCACCTACTTTGGGGGTATTCTTCACAGGTTTTCCATGAACGCTTTGCTTGCTCGTGACTTAAAAACTGTGTTTGAAATCTGATTCAGTCGGTTTTCCGGACGTTTCTGAATGAGAAAAAGAGCCGATAACGGCCGTTATGTCGGCTTAGTCCCGGTTCGAGGACGGTAATCCAGTGCCGATTCGCGTAGCCCAGGTAGTCGGCAGAATGATGGGCGGTGGTGTCGAGGCCACCGTGATGAACCATTACCGCCATATCGACCGTTCCCAAGTGCAGTTCGATTTCATCGTACAGACTGACTCCACGGTGGTTCCCAAGGACGAGATCGAGTCCTTGGGCGGTCGAGTGTTCTACGTTCCTCCATACAGCAACCCAGTCAAGTATGTGAACGCCTGCCGGCAACTGTTCCAGCAGATCCACCCGCGCATCGTGCACTCCCATATGAACGCGGTCAGCGTGTTCACGCTCATGGCCGCGAAACAGGCTGGAGTCCCGGTGCGGATCGCGCACAGCCATAGCACCTCGGATCCGAATGAGAAAGCCAAGACTCTGGTGAAGAACGTGCTCAGACCGTTCTCCAAGGTTTACCCAACACACTTGGCCGCATGTTCGGAATATGCCGCACGATGGCTATTCGGCGATCAGGTCGTTGATGCGAAACAGGTCCATATCATTCACAACGCCATAGATATAGATAGGTTCACGTTCAATCCCCAATCGCGCGTTATTAAACGTGACGAACTCGGAGTTGGCGATTCGCAGCTGCTTATCGGTCAAGTCGGCCGTATCTGCTTTCAGAAGAACCAGACCTTTACGATCAGGGTCTTTTCGGAATTGTTGAAGAATAATCCGAGTGCAGTGCTTGCAATAGTGGGAGATGGCGACGACTCTGAGTTGCGTAAGGAAATACACGACCTAAGAATTGAGCGCAACGTAAAACTACTTGGCGTCCGTGATGATGTTGCGGATTATTACAGCGCATTTGATGTTCTTGCTTTCCCTTCAACATATGAGGGCTTGGGAATGGCCAGCATTGAGGCACAGGCCGCTGATCTTCCCGTTGTGTGCAGTGACAAAGTTCCCAAAGAGGCAGATTTAATTCCGTCATTGGTACGGCGCGTTTCACTTGATGCAGGTCTCGAATCTTGGGTGTCAGCTTTCGATGTATATGAAAGCGATGCGTCGGGCCGTATCTCGCATGCGCAAGAAATGGCTAAACGGGGATATGCAATTCACTTGAGCGCCGCGGAGCTAGCCCATTGGTACGAAGAGCTGGAGGGAGAATGTGATGCCCAGAAAGATTAAAGTTGCGGAAGTGGTTTCACGTCTTGAATCTGGCGGCGTGGAATCCATGCTCCTTAATTATCTGGGACATTTTAAGCATCCAGAGGACTTCGATATCCATATCATTACGCAAGACATTAATGACGAACGTTGCGTGAAACAATTCCAAGATGCGGGTTATACCGTTGATATTGTCACTCATAAGCGCAAGAGCATCTTAAAAAATGTGATTGAGTTATATCGGTTAATGCATTCTGAAAGGTTTAATGTGGTACACGCACATACGACCTTAACGAATTTCTATATCCTGTGGATCGCCCGTCTTACCGGAGCGAAGAAGCTTATCTCGCACTCGCATAATTCATTCGTTTCCAAAAGTAAGGTAAAACAAGCCATATGGTCTGTTTTGAAGATGTTGAATAAGGCGTCTGCCAACATATGGATGGCTTGCGGACATGATGCCGGAGTCTTCTTATACGGAGAGAAGGCCATGCGGTCTGGGAAAGTCCAGATACTGAATAACGCGATTGAGCTGGAGAAATATGCGTTCAGCCCAGAAGCCAGAGACCGTATTCGCAGAGAATATAACATCGGGAAAACTGATTATGTTATAGGCCATGTCGGACGATTTATGAAGCAGAAAAATCATAAATATCTGATAGATATATTCGCCGAGTTCAACAACAAAGTTCCAAATTCGTATCTACTGCTTCTTGGAACTGGCGAACTTGAAGACGAGATTCATCATTATGTAAATGACCGTGGGCTAAGTGACAGGGTCATTTTTACAGGAAGCGTGGCCAACGTCGGAGATTTTTATTCTGCAATGGATGTTTTCGTATTGCCATCACTATATGAGGGATTCCCTGTTGTTTCAATCGAGGTGCAGGCCGCGGGGCTTCCTCTATACGCCTCGGATAATATAGACCGGTCCATCGATGTTGCACAGGGTGCTCACTTTCTTTCAGTCAAAGAGGAGCCTTTGCATTGGGCAAATGAGATTCTTAAAGAGGGTGTTTCTACAAGATACCTGAAAAATATTGAGGCTCTTCGTGCTGCGTGTTATGACATTAACATCGAAGCGTCCTCTCTAGAAAACCTATACCGGAATATGGATCGCTGATTAGAGCTTATAATGTTAATAAAAAAAGAAGATATACTTTTGTTTATTGCATCAGTGTTATTGGGCGTTATGGCTTTATTTTCATCGAATAGTAGTCTTTGTCTGATTGTTGCAGTCATTCAGATGATTCTTATTTTCAAAAAAGCTACTATATCTTTCTTTAGTATCATTGCAGTGCCTATTAATTTTTGCCTTTATCAAGAGTATGTTGCCTATAATGGCGGTGAAGTGTATGGTTTACTTAATTTCAAAAATGTTCCAATATATTACTTTGAATTATTTATTTGTGTATTTTCTTTTAATTTAATTATTTACTTATTTATTTATTTCTCAAAATGTTTAGAATGGGAGAAGCGACTCTTTTCCTTTAGCACTGGTGTTAATTACACACTGTCGGTCATTTTGTGTATGTGCGCGGTGGTGATTACACTATTGATTTTTCCTTCTGTTCCAAATCTTAAATCCGGTATTACGAGGACTTGGAGTGGAATACTTCCTTTCAGTGGCTGGTCTGTCATTCCCTTCTTCTTTCTCGCCACAGCCTTACAAAACCTGAAATGCAGGAAAGCGGCTATCGTTTCAATGGTTTTTGTCATATCTTGGTACGTGCTTCATGGGGAAAGAGTCGAGCCTCTGGGGTTGCTTTGTTTGATTTGCATCGCCTTCTGCTACAAAGATAAAAGAAACTTAAAACCTGTACTTCCTTTCTTGATGAGCGTTGTGGTCCTTTTCATTATTGTTGGAATGTCTCGTGGTGGAGTGAAGAATTATACTGTTAGTAGTGTTCTTAATTCCGTTCTAATTCAACCGACCGCATGCGATGTGACATATATATTCAATTGTGCTGTTGATGTTTTAAAGAAAGGGATTTGTTTTTATGGTATCACTTATTTGAGCTATCTTTTTAACTGCGTACCATTGCTGCAAGACTCTCATTCATTCCAAATGTATATCCAAAATTTTTATCCCACTGCCGGTGGTGGATTGTTCTTTGCTGAACCTATAGCAAATTTCGGAATTCTATTTACCATCTTCTTTACCTTTTTCTTTTTCTTAATCATTGTCTTGCTAATGCGAAAGCCTTGCAGATATACGTACATGATTTATGCGACCTTATGTATATCCGTTTTTAGAATTGCATGGTATGGGCTGAACTATCCTCAAATCACTATCTTGTATTTTGTTCCATTTGTTCTTTTTGCGGATTATCTGATGAGAAAAGCTCGCAAATCTGGTCCGACTGTTTAGGTGGTTTAGATGTTGTTTTCGATTATTATCCCAGCTTATAATGCGGAGAAGTATCTTCCTAAATGCCTTGCGTCCGTGGATGCCCAAACATTCAAGGATTACGAGGTAGTCATCGTGGATGATGGCTCAACGGATGAAACGGCATATATTGCGGATACCTATGCAGATTCAAAGAGCAATGTGACAGTGTTGCATCGTGAGAATCAAGGTCCATTGCCCGCGCGTCGTGCTGGACTGAAAATATCTCGGGGACAATATGCGGTCTTTGCGGATTCCGATGATGGTCTGCATCCGGAAGCATTACAGTGCATTTATGATGCAATAGCGGGAACAGATGCGGATATCGTCTCTTTCCGCTATTGCCGTAGCAAGGATTTTGGTCGTTCGGACACTCCGTCGCCTTTGTCTACCGGTTTGTATTCGGGAAAAGAAATCACCGAGGGGCGTAAACACCTGTGTGAAGGAAGATTCAATGAGATGTGGGGAAAGGCCATACGATTGAATCTTTTTGATCCTTCCGCCGACTATACGCAATATAACAAAATAAAGCATGGTGAGGATCTTTTGCAGCTACTTCCCGTGTTTGACAAGGCTCGCTCACTCTGTAGCTTGGATGATGTTCTCTACTTCTACCGCACGAATGACACCGCCTCGACTTCGGCCTATAAGCCTTCGCAGCTATCCGACATCAGGGTCGTCAACCGCGCACTGCTCAAATACTCGAGGAAATGGGGAGAATCATGCTATCAAAGCGCGTGTGCCGGCGAGGCCCTGCAGTACATTAACCTCCTCAAGATTGCTATGCAGGGGGCAAAATATAGCGGGTTCATTCAAGTTTTCAGAGATGTGCGGGAAGCGGCGCAGGATGAGAAATGTTTTTCCCGTTGGAAGCGCTGCAGTCTGAGGGCAGATAACAGGCTCACTGTCTTCTTGCTGAAGCGTGGATTCGGCACCCTGACTTTTGAGCTGCTAAAAGCCGTTGATTTTATCAAGAGAATAAGGAGGCACTGATGATCGTCACCAAGAGCGACCTACGTGAATATATCCGGGAAGATCAAAGGATGCAGCCTTGGCCTTCCAATCCTCTGAAGAGAATCATAGGTGCGGGTGGAGCGATGGTTCGCTGGAAGGTTTATCTGCGTAAGTGCGAGTATCATCATAACGTTTCGCAGAATTTGTATCACAGGCTTGCGTACATTTGGTACTTGTTCCTCCTGAAGAAGTATGAGCGCCGTTTCTGCTCGGAGATTCCGATTAACGTGTTCGGAAAAGGACTGCTTATTTGGCATCCCGAAAGGATTATTGTCAACCCTGAATCGACAGTCGGCGATTATTGCTCTCTGTCTAGCGGCGTTGTCATTGCGCAGGCGCACGGTAGGTGTCCGGCCGTGGGACACCATGTGGAATTCATGATTGACTCGAAGGTATTGGGGGGGCAGAGTCGCCGATTATGTACGGATTGGTGCAAACGCTTTAGTGCTCAAACCTATCGAGGAGGAGAGTACCACGTGGGCTGGCGTGCCTGCACGAAAGATTAACGACCGAGGAACCATTGAAACACCTGTTCTGTGAGTTATCGGGAAAGAACTAGTCGCTTTGGCTGAAAGGTTTGGTATGGAAAATAAGAAACAAAAAGTGGGAATTGTGACACTTCCCGGTAACTTCAATTACGGGAACAGGTTACAGAATTACGCTGTTGCGCAAGCTTATGAGTCGCGAGGTTTTCAAGCGGAGTCGCTAGTTCTGACAGATAGACCTAATGCATTACGGGACCTGAAGCAGCTGGTGCGTAAGCTTCTTAGGAAGCCTGTTAGTCATCCCGAGGACAATATGTCTGAAGAACGACTGGAGGCATTCCAGCGGTTCAACAAGAACATGTGTACAGGAGTGGTTAACTTTGATGAGCTTAACCCGAAAGAATACGCTTTCTTTTCGGTCGGCAGCGACCAAGTCTGGAATCTAGGTTACATCAAATATAACGAGGACTGGTTTTTCCTTGATTTCGCCAAGAAAGAGCAGCGCATTGCGTTGGCTCCGAGCATCGGCCTGGACGCGTTGGATGAACGCCAGAGCAGACGCTTGGCAAAGGGCGTTCGGAATTTCCCTCTATTGTCTGTCAGGGAAGAACGAGGTGCTGAACTCATATATGAGGCGTCCGGCATGCGGGCGGAGGTTATTTGTGACCCCACGCTTGTCCTCACTCCAGAGGAGTGGGATGCTGTTTCGAGCGATTCTTTGACCCCGAAAGAACCTTATATTTTCACTTACCTGCTTGGCGGGATTGGATCCGAGGCGTCTGATGTTTTAAAGCAGCTTCATTCGCTTAACAGATATCCAGTGATTTCATTGACCGATCGTGACGACGGCAGCGAGCTCCCTGCTGGCCCGGCGGAATTCATTTCCCTCATTAAGAACGCGGCCTTTGTCGTTACTGATTCGTTCCATGCCGCGGTGTTCTCATCGATTTTCGAAACCCCTCTGTCCATAGTGCATAGAGATGGGGTGAGTATGTTCTCGAGGCTGCAGACCTTGGCCGAGAAATTGGGCACGGAGAACAAGATCTACAATGGTGGAACCCTATCGTTAGAAACGGCATCTGATTATGCGGGCGTCGCCGAACGAATTGCTGGAGAGCGAGAGAGATTTAACGCATACCTGTCTTTGGCTCTCAATCAAAATTCGTCGAATGATTCACAGCATGAGGTGGTGAACGGTTGAGCGGCCAACGCAAGACGGGTGCTTTGCTCGGATATGCGAACATCATCGCGAAGAATCTGGTAAACATCATCTACGTGCCGCTGCTGCTGCATTTCATCGGGCAGGCGGACTATGGTGTGTTTCAGATGACCAACTCCGTGGTGTTCGCTCTTACGTTGCTGAGCGCCGGTTTCTACGGGTCGTACGTGCGCTTCTACATGCGAGAGAAAGCGCAAGGCAACGAGCTGGGCATCCGCCGTCTCAATGGCATGTTCCTGCTTGTCTACGCTGTAGTGGCGTTGCTGTGCCTGATTGGCGGTACGGCGCTGACTATTAATGTGCGAAGCTTCTTTTCGGGCGGTCTGACTTCCAGCGAGCTTGTGCTGGCACGTGAGCTTATGGGCATCATGACCGTCAATGTCGCGGTCCAGTTGCTGTCCACGCCGTTCGATTCCTACATCGTGTCGCACGAGAAGTTCGTGTTCCAGCAGTCCAGGCAGCTGCTCACATCCATCGCGCAACCGTTCCTGGCCGTGCTCCTGCTCTGGCTCGGCATGGGCGCGGTCGGCGTCGCCTGCGCGCAGATGTTCATCACCAGCGTGCTGCTGCTGATGAACATCTGGTATGCCACGCGCACGCTTGGCATGCGTTTCACCTTCAAGGGCTTGGAATGGTCGATGTTCAAGGCCATCGCGGTGTTCAGCTTCTGGATCTTCCTCAACCAGATCTTCGACCTGGTGAACAACAACGTGCCGAACTTCCTGCTGGGCGCCATGGCCAGCGCGACCGCGGTGGCGGTGTTCGCCATCGCGTTGCAGATCAGGAATATCTTCATGTCGCTTAGTACCACCATGTCGAACGTGTTCGTGCCCATGATTAATCGCATTGTTGCTGAGTCCGATGACAATGGCGTTCTCACTCGTTTAATGACGCGTGTGGGCCGATACCAGATGGTGTTGTTCTGGTACGTATACGGTGGTTTTGTGGTTTTGGGCCAGTATTTCATCCATATTTGGGCTGGTGACGCCAATGCCGACGCTTACTGGTTGGTGTTGATTATGACACTGCCGGTTATGGTTCCCCTCACCCAGAACACCGGCATCGAAATTCAACGTGCGAAAAACCGGCATAAGGTGCGTAGCCTGATCTACGTTCTGACTGCGGCCATAGATATCGTGATATGCCTTATTTGTATTCCGACCATGGGCTATTGGGCTACGTCGATTGGATATGTGGCAAGCGTTGTACTCGGTACGGGTCTGTTCATGAACTGGTACTACCACACCCGCATCGGTCTCGACATGGTCTACTTCTGGAAGAACATGCTGCCCACCATCGGTCTGGCTCTCGTGGTGACGGCTGTCTGCCTGCTGGGAACGCGTTTCCTTCCGGTGAATTCCATTCTTATGTTCCTCGTGTGGGGTGTTATCTATTCCATCCTGTTCCTTTCCGGCGCGATGAAGGTGTCACTGACCGGTGAGGAACGAGAGAAAATCATTGGTCGAATCAAAAGAAAGGCAATCCAATGAATTGCCAATGAGGTAATTAATGACAAACTTTTTTGAAAAATAACGATAAGTAGACATTTTTAATAAGCATATTTAATGCATGAAAGAAGGAAGAGTAGCTCATGACCGAACTAACAGGAACTGGCTATACTGACGAACTTAACATCGCGATTTTAGTCGCTTTGATGAAGCACCATGGAGTGCGAAAAATCGTTGCGAGTCCTGGCGCAACCAACGTCACGTTCGTGGCCTGTTTGCAACGAGATCCATACTTTCAGGTCTTCTCGTCAGTGGATGAGCGTTCCGCAGCATATATAGCTTGTGGTATGGCTGCTGAATCGGGCGAACCGGTGGCTCTGTCTTGCACCGGTGCAACCGCATCGCGCAACTATATTCCAGGACTTACGGAAGCGTACTATCGCAAGCTTCCGGTTCTGGCTGTTACCAGTACTCAGCATATTGGCCGAATCGGAAACATGGTTCCTCAAGTCATTGATCGCACAAACGAGCTTAATGACATCTGCAAATTGAGCGTGCAATGCCCTACTGTGCACAGTGCCGATGACCGCTGGGCTTGCGAAGCCTCACTGAATAAGGCCTTGCTTGAGTTGACTCACAACGGTGGCGGTCCTGTGCACATCAATTTGGTGACTACATATAGCAGTAATTTTAATGAAAAAAGTTTGCCGGATGTCCGATACGTTGACCGAGTGGATATTGGAGATAAGATCCCATCGTTGGATGGGAAAAGAATCGCCATTTCAGTTGGAGCTCATCCAGCGTGGGATGCCAAATTGACTGCCGCAGTGGATCGCTTCTGCGAAAAATATGGAGCTGTTGTGGCGACGGATCATACTTCAAATTATGATGGCCAATATGGCATTCTTTGTCCTCTGGTCATTAAGCAGTCCAGATACGTACCATCCTGCAAAAATGTGGATGTCATGATTCATATTGGCGAAATCAGCGGAGCCTATGCGCAGCCATCAGCTCGGGAAGTGTGGCGAGTAAGCCCTGATGGAGTGCCGCGAGACACATTCGGTAAGCTTCGTTACGTTTTCAACATGACGGAAGAAAAATTCTTTGAATCCTATACTGGTGCTGATAATGTTTCGGAATCTGCTTCTCCATCATCTAACACGTACCTTGAGCAGTGGCGTGCTGAAGATAAAAGGCTTCGCGCGAAGATTGGAAATATCCCCTTCTCAAATATTTGGTGTGCGCAGCAGACCGCGCCCAAGCTTCCGAAGAATTCCGTGTTGCATCTTGCCATCCTCAATTCCTTGCGTAGCTGGAATTTCTTCCCGATCGATTCTTCCATTCGTGGGTATGCGAACACCGGTGGTTTCGGGATTGACGGTTGTATGTCATCGCTCATTGGAGCTTCTCTCGCATCTCCGGATAAACTGTTTTTCGGCGTGATTGGTGATCTCGCTTGCTTCTACGATCTCAACTCTCTGGGCAACCGCCAAGTCGGTTCGAACGTGCGTTTGATGATTCTAAACAATGGTGTTGGTACGGAATTTAAGAATTACGATCATAAAGCCGCAAAATTCGGAGAAGAAGCCGACGCATACATGGCTGCCCGTGGACATTATGGCAATCGCTCTCGTAATCTGCTGCGACATTACGCAGAAGATCTTGGATACGAGTACATGTCTGCCAGCGACAAGGAAGAGTTCCTTGCCAATGTTGATCGCTTTACCTGCGCCGAACAGTTCGACAAGCCTGTGCTATTCGAAGTGTTCACCAACAGTCAGGATGAAAGTGACGCGCTGCGTATTATGCAGACGTTGGAGACAGATGCCAAGGGCATCGCGAAAGAAGCAGTGCATGGAATGTTGGGCGACAAAGGTATCCGGGTCATTAAAAAAGCATTGGGCCGATAAGCATGCGTGACTCGAACATTATGGAGTAAATCATGAAAGTATTGATTTTGGCGCTATGGGCGTTCATGTCAGCAGCCTGCTCTCGCAGGAGGGGCATAAGGTCGTTGTGACCAGCCGTCTGGGAACGGGAATCCTCTCTGCCGAATTTGCAATACAGGCAGGGCGACGCCAAAGACCCCGCTTTTCTTCGCGAACTACTGAACGAGCGGTGGGATGCGATTGTCGATTTCATGATCTGGTCCACTGCCGAATTCGCTGATCGCGTGGAACAATGCCTGAACGCCACAGGGCAATACGTGTTCGTGTCGTCTTACCGTGTGTACGCGGATTCTCCGGTCATCGCCGAGGATTCGCCTCGCCTGTTGGATGTGGTCGATGATTCGGATTATCTGAAGACCGACGAATACGCATTGGCAAAAGCCCGTTGTGAGAACATGCTATTCGAAAGCGGCAAGAAGAACTGGACCATCGTCCGCCCCGCGGTCACATATGATGGCACCGGGCGATTCCAGCTCGCCGTGCACGAGTCCGAGGTTTGGCTACGCAGAGCGTTGAACGATATCCCCGTACCGCTGCCCGACGTAATATGTGGCAAGCAGGGAACCATGACCTGGGGTGGGGACGTCGCGCGGATGATCGCACTGCTGATCGGCAACCCACAGGCATTGGGTGAGGCGTTCACCGTGTCAACGAGCGAACATCAGACTTGGCGAGAAATATCCGAAATCTACAAGTCTGTTGTGCCGACCCTCAAGGTCGTAGATTGCGATATGGCGAAATTCGAACGAGCGCACGGTGCCGTGTATCAGATCCGCTACGACCGTATCATCGACAATAGCAAGGTGCTTGCCGTGACAGGACTGAATCAGAGCGATTTGTCGGGATTGCACGATGGCATCACCAGAGAACTCAACGGCTATCTTGCGAAGAATCGTGAGAAGGTCATACGCATGGGCTCTGATTTCGGGCGGAACGCGCGTTTCGACAAGCTAGTGGGAGGCATTCCGTCGTTCTCCACGGTTTGCAAGAACGGTATGGTGTCGGTCTGCAAATACCTGATACGCAGATTCCTGTAGCTTTGTTGCCCACCACTTAATATGATTGGATGGTCGGTTTCCTTTGTGGACCGACCCTCCAATCATATTTCCAAGTGATTCTGAAATTCATGGTATTGAAAGATTGATAACATCCGAATTCTTGCGCCCTTTAGGTTTCTGCCTGAACTGCATATCCGTTTCGAAACGTCATCAGGAATTAACGTGCAACCTCGAACAGACGCCGTACCATTAGATGAAAGAATAATTTGAGCACCGGAGTTGAAATATGAATACGCTCTACTTGATCGGCAATGGTTTCGACATAGCCAGTGGTCTAAAATCCACGTATTCCAATTATTTCGATTCTGTGTTCAAAAAATATCCTGAGTACATGCCCACCCGTTCGGCGCTCTCTTCACTGGAACTCGAACTCAAAAAAGAGCTCGCTTCTAGACAGAAGCGGAAGCGTGCGATAACTTCCCAGATACCATCAGCTTGGTTCTTCATTTTTGCGTGGTACAAAGATAGCGCGCCTAAGGATGAACGCCAATGGAAGGACGTTGAAGAAATAATAGGGCAATTCATCCTCCCTACGAATTGTCAAGAACACGTTGACAGCAATTCATCGATTTCTATTGAAGATTTTCATGAGTTCGTGCAATCGAAGTTACAGCAGTCAAGCACAGAACACAGTACCGACCCCAAAGAAAAGGGTTTTGATTTACTGCGTCAATATTTCGGGGGAATAAATACATCGCAAATCAGAAACCAAGATGTCAATAAGCTGCGTGATCTATTTAGAATAGAATTAGACAAACTCGAATCTGATTTCACGACTTATCTCAAAAAGAAAACTACCAGTAATCAGCAGTATGCCGAAAGCTGCGAAAAGCTCCTGAATAAGATGATCGAAGTCAATCCCACCCACGAAATACCTACGGTTCCCATAGGAACCGTAGGAGGTCCGATGTTATCTTTTTCCAGTGAAGCAAACAACCGTTATCTGCTCTCATTCAATTACACTGAACCATTCGCGTCAAAAGAAAGAAGCAAGTTATCGCATATTCATATGGCAAACCTTCATGGAACCATATCAAACGGGAACGCCATATTCGGAATTGATGACGTACATCTGCCTACCAATTTAAGTAAGACCCAAAAAGATTGTATTCGTAGTTTCTTTAAAGATATTCGCTGCATCTTAAAAGAACCTAATATAAAATTAGATGAAGTTAAGAAAGAGATCACAAACAATGGCGCGATTGATGTAATAAAAGTTTTTGGCTGCTCACTAGGGGATGCAGACTACCATTATTTCAAGCACTATCTAGATGCTGCTGATATTATTGGCGGTAACTCGGAAATAGGCTTCTATTACACCGGTGGCAAAAGAACTCTCCTGTACAAAACGTATATAGCCTACTCGAAAGGTACAGTATAGACAAAGGTCTTTCAGATAATCTTTTCCAGTCATTACGAACCTCCAACAGGTTGACAATCGAATCGCTCGACTGATTGAGAAGATAAACACTTCTCTAAAAAAGGATTGTAAATGAAACGTTGTGTTACAAAAATCCTTACGGCAATCATTCTTCTCATCATGTTTGCGAGCGCTATCGGCATGATCGCATATCCTCTTATGCTGCTATGCAAGGGTAATGCTCGTCTTATCATCACCGCATTGAGTCCCGCCACCTCAGCCGTGATTATTGTTGGGTGGATTTGCTCCACGCTTTTCCTGCACACAATTTTCCTTGCCATCCTGCGCTGTTTGAAGAACGAAACGCAGAAAAACGATTCAACAAAGTAGAACATCATGCTCTCCGAAAAACTTACTACCAGCTTCTCTTCAGAACTGTCCCCCGATCGCCCGATCAACAATCTCGACGAAGACCAATTTCACAGAGACACTCTGGTAAGAAGACTCTCGGAGGCATTACTCAAAAGCGACGCCTCACAAGGCCTGGCCATAGGGTTCGACGCTCCCTGGGGCTACGGGAAAACCTCCAGAGAGAAAAAGACCAACGCATCATCGTATTCATCGACGACATCGACCGTCTCGCCGATGACGAAATATCCGCACTCTTCAGAGCAGTAAAATCCGTCGGCGATCTCCCCAACGTAATCTATGTACTCCTCTACGACCGTCACAAAGTCGCCGCCGCCTTAGCACGCGATCAAAACGACAATGGCGACAAATTCCTAAAGAAAATCGTTCAGGTTCCCATTAAAGTTCCGGAACCGTCGAAATTTACCATACGAGCAATGGTCGAGAATGGCCTCGCAAAACTAAAGAAATGCGACAATCGCAGCATACCTTCCGGCAGACGAGCACACGCCATTCTCAACAATTGCATTACGCCGCTCATCTCCTCCCCCAGAGAAGTTCACCTGTTGCTGAACAAAACAAACTTTTATTACGCCTCTATAGGCGATGAAGTTGAATTCTATGATTTGGCTGGAATCACAGGAATCAAATGCTTCTGCCCCAAGCTGTACAGCTGAATCCAAAATAATAGGATGCTTCTCTGCGACGACGCCCCACAACAAACGATTCTCCGCAACAACTCAGCAAGCCAGGATTTGAGAGTTAACGATCTGAAAGCACTCTTGAACACCACGAACTATTACGCGTTGCCATAATACTCTCCCAGCTTTTCGCAGAAGACGAAGAAACTCTTGCAAACACGCTTCGCAATCTTAAGCAATGCGCTATGAAGCCTAGGAACCATATGCGAGATACGGATGGAAGTGCAATCGTGCACGGAAATCGTAAGTCATGCTTGGATGCGAACTATGCTGCATTCAAGACGCGCAACGAAGCACAAACCGAATCAGATCATGTCGAAGAAGCTAGGCCTCGACCACATCTCGCTTATATATGGCAGATTCGGAGGTCTGACCGGAGGTATCTCGCTTATATATGGCAGACACATGTGGCGAAAATCCTAAAAACATACCCCCGAAGTGGCTGTTTTCGAACGAAAGGTGCCATATATAAGCGAGATATATCCGAACGAGAAGCAAAATCTGCCATATATAACGCAGATAGACGGTAGAAATGGGGATGATGCTTAAGATATGAAATCATGCGGATCTGGAATGCGGATCCATGCTCGCAGCGCACGCAAGCACCGCTCTTTTATCACGGTTCGCAAGACGAGAGAAGGTGACCTTAGCGCGTTTCGGTAAAATGCAGCAATGGCTTTCAGTAGAACCAAACACATCCGAAGGTATTGCACAGAAAGGCGATGTCAGATCCGTAAACGCTTAACGCCCCCCTAAAAGCCAATCCTATTAAAAAGTCTTGTAAAATCTATGACATGACTGTAGGTGAAGAAGACACGACCGACCACCGTCCTGTTTATATTCTGGGCGCAGGATTCTCCAAGGCAATCTGTGACGAGATGCCACTGCTGAACGCTCTTGGACAACAAGCTTTGAACCTGCTGCCCAAGGCTTCACGCGAAAGCATTTCGTTCAGGGAGGGCGAATCCTTTGAACAGTGGCTGTCCATGCGTACCCAGAACATGCCATTCCTGCCAGACCATGAGAACATGCGTCGCCGAGCGGAAGCGATGGAGATGATCGACACCATCGGCAGTGTTCTAGACGATGACGTAGAGAAAAGCTGTAAGCAAGAATGCCCACTATGGCTCCGACAACTGGTGAATTTATGGGCATATGAGCGCGCAATCATAATCACATTCAACTATGACACGTTGTTGGAAATGGCAATCAACACGGAGCGTCCAGCATTGCTGTGGAGCATTGTGGCTCAAGCCAAACAAATCGTAAGCGATGAGGTAGTGTATCCACGACCCGAGACTGCGTCCATGACAAGGTGGATTGATTTCTCCGAAAACCTCCCATGCAGGAATAGCATGCAGATCATCAAGCCGCACGGTTCCCTAAACTGGTACAGCTACGGCAATGACGGCGAAGTGATCTTGAAACGAATTCGGGAAGAAAGAGAATATGACGAAACAGTTTCTCAGAACAAGCTTGACGCGAGGGAAAACGAAAAGCTGGCTGTGACGGGAATGGACCGATTTCTCATTCCCCCGTCCAGCAACAAAGCGTCATTCTACGGAAACGGGTTTGACCGTCTGCTTTGGCGTTCGGCATATGATGCATTGAAGCAAGCGGAAAGCCTGACCATCATGGGCTACTCAATGCCGGAAACCGATTATGTGGTTAATGAGCTCATCCGGAATGCTTGTGCTCCGAACAAATGCTCCCTTCACGTTGTTGATGCTTTCATGGACGAACAAAAGCGAGAACGGTTTAACAGATTAGTGAAATGGCAAGAGATTTCAGAAACAACAGGGACTAATTGCCTGTCTCGATATGCTGAAGAGCATACCCAGACCGAAGCAAGATTGACCGCAAATGAATTGCAGGCAAAGCTAAATGACGTTGACAACAAGGCCTGTATTTACGTTGCGGGAGACATGAAAAGGAATCAATCCAATACAGGCGAGCTTTCATTGCTGGCAAAAACCAATGACGGAAAGCTCGTTTTCGGTCGTAGAGACCGTACTATCAGTGATTTCAGGAAAGATAAAGTTCCTGCATCGACATGGCCTGACACTGTCGTCTGCACGATTACTGATCTGGAGAGATGCTTGGCTGAGCATCCGGAGTATTTGGAAATATCTAGGCACAATGGCTCCGGTAAATCGTTAATCGCCGGCGGCTTTTTCACATCCAGCCCCGTGGGGAATGGACCTCTTATTCTAGGTTCAGTCCCAAAAGAATAGCCGCGGAGCTCAGACATGAAACGGCTCTCCGAAAGTGAACCGTATCCCGACCGTCGAACCGAAGAAATACAGATTCGGTAATTGGAAATGAGACTTAGCGTCTACACAACTCAGTTTTCACTGCACTAGAGAGAGTTGTGTAGACGCGACGACCATAGAAGGACTCAAACAAACAGAACGCGACATCCACCCAAAATCAAGAAATCAGATACGAAACACCTTTATTCCACATCAGTGGGAGGAATAATCGATAGCCAATATGAACACAACCTTATGAGCATCGCCATCGGTTTTTGTCCGATAAGAATCGCAATACTGATAATCGATTCGCGCCATACTGGACAGTTCATAATGTATGGTCTTTGAAAACCCTTTCTCCTTGGGAGCTCCCGCCTTTCCCTTTAAAGGGCGAGTACTTGCGATAGGGTCCTTCATTCCTGGAGTTTTGGCAACATGATCCCAAAATTGTTGTGCCTGTTGAATTCCAACACGTTCAACAATCTGCTCCCAAGCTGACTCATATTTCCTATGGACCAGCACCCTGTAGCACGGCTTTTCCTCAGGCTTTCCACCCGGACGCCTAGCAGGCTCCATGGGCTCATATGCTGAATTCATCACTCGATCTCCTCCATGGCTTTCGGATCACGAGCTTCAGCAAAATCATCCCGATCAAGCCCCGGAGACAGCAGTATTTTCCTCCTTAGAGGGTCTTCCAACTGCCCAGCGGTAGCTTTCCAATCACTTAAAAGTTCTTCCAGCCCCGAATAATCCTCTTTCGAAGCATCAATCACCAGCTCATCAGAGAGTTCCTCACAGAAGCAGTTGAGATCTTCATCGTCAAACACTCTCAACCACGCAAGGTCGCCCCAGCCTGCCACATCTGGACGACTTTCCGATTGAAGAATGTACCGAAGACGCTCCAGTTTCAGCGACCAATCCTTGTGAAGTTCAAGATTCACCAGTCTGCTATTCGGAAGCATAACCAGCTCAGGCCCCTTGTTGTCCCTGATGATGGCACCGCCCTGCCTCGCAGCTTTCAACACTTCTGTTCTTTGTTTCGCGAGATCCGATACCAGAAAACTGCTCATGTAAAACTCCCTCGCCATACACTGTTTATATTATGTATAATCTTGTGACAAGATTATACATAATATATTACATAATATAAAGACACCGTCTCGCATAGGAGGAAAGATGACTGAAGGCGATAAGAAAGAAGCCCCTCTTTCCTCACACCTTGAATTGAACCTCAGTAATCTTTTCAAAATTCTCTTAAGCCTTCTCATTCACCCCATTTGCGAAGACACTGAAGAAGAAAAACAACGATGCGATAGCGTTAATCGAGCATTGCGAACCATAGAAAAGTACGGAATATCCGCCGACTGGATAATCCGGTACGGAATGGTTGACGAACTCGCACTTCCCTTACTGCCGCTCGTCTTAAATATGAAGGACCAGTACAAAACTTCAGATGAAAAAGTAGGCAGATGGAAGAAATGTCTGCAACTCAGAGACGATGGAGACTCAGCCAGTATAAGCGAGTCCATGGCTCGTTTTAAAGATTTTCTTCACAGATTCAGGATTTGGGCATCAACTGCACGAATTGAAGATCTCATCACCCTAAACCCGCCAACTGTTGACGTCTGGAATAGTCTCAATCTGCAAAAGAAAGAAGATGAATCCGTAGCCTCTCCCTACCTTTGGCTATGCGATCGATACCTTTGTGGGGAACTTCGCCGATGGAGCACCACCTCACTGCATATGGAATACCGCTTTATCCATGGAGACGGCGTTGACGCATTCTCCCAAAAAGCGCTTGAGCCGGTGAACATCAACGAAAACGACCTGAATGCCGTCATTGCGGAACGTGCAGTTTTGTCAACAAACACTACCGATCAGGTGTCGTTTGAACAGTTTTTCGAGTTCTCTAAACAATACTTGAAGGACGGTTGTTACCGAGACGCAGCCGCGCTATTCGATTTCTACCTATCAATGCACCCTCAAAGCAGCAATGCGCTAAACTCGAAGGGGTTCTGCTTAATCCCAGATTCGCCCAATAAAGCGGAAAGTATCATTCACAGTGCTCAGATACGTGGCTTTCGTTTTGCCGCTCTCTCCACATACAACTTGTGCTGTTGCCAGTACCTGCAACACGATTTCGAATCCGCCCTACGCACTGCAGACAACTACCTACGCCACTTGTACAACACGTCGAAAGACAGCAGAACAATCTACAGTGCTTTGATTTGGCAAATTAACGGCCAAGAATGCCACCTGCATGACACCACAGACGTCAGACGAGACCTGGCAACATTATGCATCCAAATAAGCCAACTCATCAATGACAACGAGAGACTCCAACGATGGACAGAATTCCAAGCAAAACTGGACGCTCATGACGCAGGATGAATCGCGCTTTGGCCTCGCCGCTAATAAAACGCACCCATGGGAGGACTTTCTAGCGATACCCCCAGCCGACCCGCTATAGTGGGAATTGTGGTGACGATTACTGATGTAGCTCATGAAGCTGGAGTTTCCAAGACGACGGTGTCGTATGTGATTTCCAACAATCCACGCATATCGAAAGACACAGCCGACCGTGTCCGTCAAGCCATGCGCAAACTTGGCTACACGGTAAACCATACGGCACGGGCCTTGTCCACATCGAAAACCATGACCATCGGTCTGCAAGTGAACGCCGACGACAACATGAAAGTGTCTTTGACACGTGGCGCATACCTGTGCGAGCTATCGGATTGCGCGCGAAAACAAGGGTATGACCTGCTTTTGCTCAGTCACCATAATGGTATGCAGGGCATCAGAGATATAGCCAATTCCCGCAAGGTCGATGGGCTGATTCTCATGGATATTGACCGAGCCGACCCTCGCATCCCCGTAGCAGTGGAATCCGAGGTTCCGACCGTGCTCCTCGGCATTCCAGAAAATCCAATGGGTCTCGATGAGGTCGATACGGATTTTGAACGTGCCGCCCATGAGCTCATCGACTTGTTCACAGAACAGCATCATCAGGAAATAGCATTGCTCCACACCCCTGAAGGCACCGAAAACGGCGGCTCAAACTTTGCCGTCCGGTTCCGGCAAAGCGTGGTTCGCGAGGCTTCCGACAAAGGAATCACCTTGCACGTAGCCTCCCCGGAGGATTGGGATCTTGCTCCATCCGAACGGCTTCGTTCAACCTTGAATCGATTCCCGAATATAACCGGCCTGATCATCGACGATGACAATGCAGTCATTTCCGCTCCGCAGACTTTCACAGAACTCGGCATGCAGGTACCGGAAGATCTGTCAGTGGCAGTAGTCGTTCCCGACGTGCTCCGCGAGCAGATGCGCATTCCCTACACAGCCATCGACATCAACCTTCCCGCCGTGGCCCAAGAGGCAGTCGATACGCTTGTTCGGCGCATCGATAATCCGAATGCGCCTTCCGTAACCAGACTTGTCAGCCAGCCTTTGATCAGGCAGCATTCGGTAAAGAGCCTCTGATTAAGCTCTAACCAAGCTTTTGTTTTACCGTTATCGTTAACGACACTCTGACGTAGAACCGGTTCATCAAATGGTTTGACATAGTCATAACAATGCGTTATATTATCAGCGTGAACCGGTTCACCAAAGTTGTGAACCAAAGACAGAAAAGACAGAGAAGTCAAGACCACATATCAGTTAGGAGTTAACCAGTGACCTTTACATCCGAAGGCTCAATCCTCGAATGGCGAGGAGAAGGCGAAACACTCCGCATCGAACCGTGGGGAACGGATAGCGTCAGAATCCGATCCTCAAAGAAAATGCCGATCTCCGAACAAAACTGGGGCCTACTGGGCGAACATCATGAACCCGGCCAAGCAGTCCGCGTCGAAATCAGCGAAGACCAAAGCTTGGCAACGCTCACCAACGGCAACATAACCGTCACCGCACACGCGTTCAAAGAAGGCAACGCAGGAGCAGGCCATACCGAAAGCCTCTGCGAACTGTCTTTCAGCAAAGCAGACGGAACCGAACTCTTCCAGGAAATGCCGCAGCACGGCGCCCTGAAACTGCACGCACGCAAGTTCAGCCCAACGGACGGCGGCAATCAACGGATCGAAGCGACATTCCTATCTCCCGAAAATGAGCATCTTTACGGTATGGGCGAATACCAGCAATCCTACACGGATCTCAAAGGATGCTCCTTCGAACTTGCGCACCGCAATTCCCAAGCATCAATCCCCTTCGTGGTATCGTCAGCCGGCTACGGATTCCTCTGGAACAACCCCGCCATCGGCACCGCCGAGTTCAGCAAAAACCGCACGCGGTGGGTCGCTGAATCCTCACGGCAGCTTGACTACTGGGTGACCGCGGGAAATGAGCCAGCCGAAATCGAACGCCACTACGCCGACGCCACAGGACACGCACCGAAAATGCCGGAATGGGGATTGGGATTCTGGCAGTGCAAACTCCGCTACTGGAACCAAAACCAAGTTCTGGAAGTAGCCAGGGAATTCAAGCGCCGAAACATACCCATCGACGTGCTGGTCATCGACTTCTTCCACTGGCCGCATATGGGCGACTTCCGTTTCGAAGAAGAATTCTGGCCGAATCCCAAAGCCATGTGCGAGGAACTGCACAGCATGGGAATCAAAGTCATGGTATCCGTATGGCCTCAAATCTCACTGCGTTCGGAAAACTACGAGCACATGCTTGAAAACGGTCTGCTGGTTTCAGCCGAACACGGCATCGATATAGCCAACATGTATCAGGAACCGAACCAATTCTACGACGCCACCAATCCCGAAGCGCAAGCATTCGTTTGGAACAAATGCAAGAACAACTACGCCGATCTGGGAGTGGACGCGTTCTGGCTGGACGAAGCGGAACCCGAATACGGTACTTACGATTTCGGCAATTACCGGTACTATTCCGGCCCGAACATCGCCACCGGCAATATCTACCCAAGAGAATACAACCGCGGATTCTACGAAGGCCAACTGGCCATGGGCCGCGAAGGAAACATCGTCAATCTCACGCGATGCGCATGGGTGGGATCCCAAAAATACGGTTCCTTGGTGTGGAGCGGCGACGTTCATTCCACATTCGAAGACCTTAAGGCACAGATCACCTGCGGCATCCACATGGGCATAGCCGGCATCCCCTGGTTCACCACCGACATGGGAGGCTTCGCACTAGGCGACGTCAACGATCCGAAGTTCAAGGAACTGTTGGTACGTTGGTGCCAGTTCTCCTGCTTCTCCCCCGTCATGCGCAATCATGGCTATCGTCTGGGTATTCAACCAGACGGATCAATGGACGAAACCATCACCGCAGCAGACGGTTCCCTTCGCGACCCCTCCGGAGTCGACAACGAACCTTGGAGCTACGGCACCGCCATCGAACAAGTGCTGGTGAAATACATCAATATTCGCGAGCGCATGCGCCCATATACGCGAGAGCTGTTCGATTCGGCTCATCAAGATGGGCAGCCTTTGATTCGAGGACTCTTCTATGAGTTCCCTGAAGATGCGAAGACGCATAGCATCTCTGACGAGTATATGTTTGGCCCGGATTTGCTCGTTGCTCCGGTCGTCGAGTATTCCGCGCGCAATCGAACCGTATATTTGCCAGGTGACGCTTCGACATCTTGGACCGACCTGCATACAGGCGCTTCTTATACCGGAGGCACCTCAGTCACGGTGGACGCTCCACTGGATGTCATTCCAGTATTTGCCAAGAATGGCAACGATCACGCTCTCGCGAGCGCCATCTAGCTTTTGCCGCTTTCAATAAAACGGAACTTTCTTCTTTCCTTTCCGCATCATGGTTTGTGCGATACATATCACGTAACGTATCGCACAAACCATGCTTTTCAACAACTCCTTATCGATATTCTCGGCCACTCGTTTTTTAAGAAAGGGGTACGGCATGGTATCCATGGTCGGAAAAAGCATTCGCAAATGGTGGGCATTGTTCACGCTTCCCACTCTTGCGGCTTTTATCGTCGGGTTTTTGGCACCATTTGCCATCGGCGTTTATTTGAGCTTCTGCGAATTCACCACGGTGTCTGACGCCAAATTCGTAGGTTTCAAGAATTACACAAAAATATTCGAAGACGGAACCTTCCTGCACTCTTTATGGTTCACCGTCGCATTCACCATAGTCACAACCATCATCATCAACGTAGCTTCATTCGCAGTGGCTTACATGCTTACCAAAGCGTTCCGCGGAACGAACGTATTCCGATCCATTTTCTTCATGCCGAACCTCATCGGCGGCATCATTCTAGGCTATATTTGGCAGCTTCTGCTCAACGGAGTCCTGGCTCATTGGAGCAAGTCAATCACCTATTCCGGAACATACGGCTTCTGGGGACTTGTGATACTGCTGTGCTGGCAGCAGATCGGCTACATGATGATCATCTATATCGCCGGATTGCAATCATTGCCCAGCGATGTTATGGAAGCCGCACAAGTGGATGGCGCCAATCCACGTCAAACACTATTCCATGTGACCATTCCGCTGATGATGCCTTCCATCACCGTGTGCACTTTCCTGACCGTCACCAATGGTTTCAAACTGTTCGACCAGAATCTTGCACTCACCAACGGCGCTCCTTCACGCGCGTCGGAAATGCTCGCATTGAATATTTACACCACTTTCTACGGGCGCACCGGCTATGAGGGCGTCGGCCAGGCCAAGGCGGTCATCTTCTTCCTGATTGTTGCGGCCGTGGCCCTGATACAGAACAAGCTCACCACTTCCAAGGAGGTCTCCGCATGAAAACGGACGATACTCGCATGAAGCACGCTCCGTTCTGGACGGTGTTCTTCTCTCTGCTATCGCTGGTCTGGATTTTCCCAGTCGTTTTGGTCCTCATCAATTCATTCAAACAAAAAGCGTATATTTCTCGGAATCCATTTTTGATTCCTTCCGGCAAATCCTTTGTCGGAATCGAAAACTATACACGCGGTATCGAACGCACTAACTTCATAGCGAGCTTCGGATGGACTCTGTTCATCACCGTTGGAGCGGTTGCTCTGATCCTCATCTGCACGTCAATGTGCGCATGGTGGATCGTGCGAGTGAATAATCGGACTGCAAAGACTCTCTATACCCTGTTCCTGTTGAACATGATTATTCCGTTCCAGATGATCATGTTCCCGCTTTCGAAGATCGCCGACTCTCTTAAGCTGAACACGCCCTGGGGCATGTGGGTGCTTTACCTCGGATTCGGTGCCGGCCTTTCGGTATTCATGTTCACCGGCGTGATCAAAGGCATTCCGTCTGAGATTGAAGAAGCGGCCATGATCGACGGCGCTTCCGTGCCTCGAACATTCTTCACCATCGTCATGCCCATGATGAAACCGTCCATCGTCTCCGTGGCGATTCTGCAGACCATGTGGATTTGGAACGACTTCCTCCTGCCATATCTAACGCTCGACTTGCGCAAATACAAGACCATTTCAATCGCCGTGCAATACCTGAAAGGCGGTTACGGTTCCGTTGACATGGGTGCCATGATGGCCTGCCTCGTGCTCGCCATCGTGCCGATCATCATCTTCTATCTGCTCTGCCAAAAGCACATCATCGCTGGCGTCACAGCCGGCGCAGTAAAGGGTTAAAACACCAAAAAACAATGCTGAAACCCAAAGTGGAGTTTCAGCTAAAGAAAGGAAATAACCATGAACAGAACCATCACCAAGGCGCTTGCGGTCGCAGCGGCGCTTTCCATGGGAGTGACCACGCTCGCGGCCTGCGGATCGTCAAATAGTGTAGACGAATCCAAAGGAAAAGTGTATTACCTGAACTTCAAGCCGGAAGCGGCCGACCAGTGGAAAGCCATCGCCGAAACCTACACCAAGGAAACCGGCGTACAGGTGACCATCGAAACCGCAGCATCCGGCACATATGAGCAGACGCTGAAGTCTGAAATGGCCAAAGACCAAGCGCCAACCCTGTTCCAGGTCAACGGCCCGGTCGGTTACGCCCGCTGGAAGGATTACTGCGACGATATGTCCGACACCGCCGTGTACAAGCAGCTCGAAGACTCCAGCGTAGCCCTCACCGACGGAGACGAGATTGTGGGCGTTCCCTACGTGCTTGAATCGTATGGCATCATCTACAACAAGGAACTGTTGAACAAATACTTCGAGCTTTCAGATTCCTCCATTAAGTCCGTTGACGATATCAACTCGTTCAAAGCTTTGAAGACCGTAGCTGACGGCATTCAGAAACACAAGGATGATCTCGGCGTCAAGGGAGCGTTCACTTCCGCCGGATTCGACTCGTCTTCCGACTGGAGATTCAAGACCCAGCTTGCGGGCGTGCCGCTTTACTACGAATTCAAGGCGGATGGCATCACCGAACAGCCGGCAACGATCACCGGGTCCACGCTGCAGAACTTCAAAGATATTTTCGACCTGTATATCACTGACTCCACCGTCGAACCGACTCAGCTGAGCTCCAAGACAGGCGATGACGCCAACTCCGAATTCGCCTTCGGCGACGCGGTCTTCTACCAGAACGGCACCTGGGCATGGACCGACCTTTCCAATGCTGGCGTCGAATCCGACAACGTCGGTATGTTGCCGATCTATGTTGGCGGAGACGGCGAGGAAAACCAGGGATTGACCACCGGTTCCGAAAACTATTGGTGCATCAACTCCAAGGCGTCCGACCTTGACAAGCAGGCCACGAAGGATTTTCTCGAGTGGATGATCACTTCCGATGACGGTAAGAATGCACTGGCCAGCGAAATGGGCTTCTCCACACCATTCAAGACCTTCTCCGACATGAAGACAGAAAACCCGTTGATCGACGCCTACTGCGAGTCCCTCAAGGCTGGCAAGGACACCGTTCCGTGGACGTATACCATGATTCCGTCCGAGCAGTGGAAGAATGATCTTGGATCGGCTCTGCTGGAATACGCACAGGGAACCGGTAGCTGGGATGCAGTGAAAACCGCATACGTAGACGGCTGGGCCACCGAATACGCAGCCGCCAACGAAGGCTGATCCGGATTCCATAAAATCTGAAACTAAACCCGCACTTCCGACCGTTGGATTTGAAGAAATTTGGATTCGATGATCGGAAGTGCGGTTTTACGTCTGCATTGCTTGCAGTTTTGCGTCTGCACAAGTCGGATTTCCCGTCTGCACAGCTCAAGAAAGGGGCGGAAAATACTAGTTGTGCAGACGCGACGACTGCAGATGGACCGTTGCGTATGCGCAGATTGCGGAAGCGATCACCAGCAGCAGCGAAATGATGGCGAGCGCCTGCACTGCGGATCCGGAGCGAGGCATTTCCGGCTTCTCTGGCTCTTCTGGATTGCTGGGTTTGCCAGGTTCTTCTGGCTCTTCTGGCTCGGCGACGGCTTTAATGGTTACCGTCACTTGGGCGCTTATGCCATCATGGTCGGAAGTGCGCAATTGCATACCTGCTCCCCCACTCGCATTGGCACTGCCACGCGAGGAAGCTCCATTCGGCATTCCGGAAGACCGGGCCACGTTTGCGTCCGTAAAGTCGTCATCCGACGTGTTGCGCACGGCGGTGATGGTGATGTTCTGGCTCACGGCTTCGAAGGCTTTTCTCTTCCCAACCGCCTGCATTGCGCGATCGATCTGATCGTTCAACGCCTGCAACTGGTCACTATCCGCCACAAGAAGATAGTCGGCGATGCCGTTCAGTTGTGTTTCCGTCAGCTTTAGTAGGTCGTCGGCGCTCAACTGTTGGAGTCCGTTCGCGGGATCCAATTCCACCGAAGTCTGTTTGCTGGAGATCGCCAGATCGCCGACATGGAACATTCCGCCATCCGTACCGCCATCGCTAGTGCCGTCTGGAATCAGCCCAAGCGAGTCAGCCAAGTATGGCGCAAGATTCGACAAGTCGGAGAACGAGCCGCTCAACAAGGCGAGCGTGTTCAGTCCAGCTGGAATCATGCCCCGGTATTCGCCACCGCGAACAGTCACATAACCAAGGTTTTTAGCGTCATCCAGCAGGTTGAAAAGCGTCGGTGCGGTGAATGTTCCGCCCGAAAAACTGCCTTGCGCGGAAGTTTCATTCGTTTCGGCAAACCGCATCAACGTTGCATCCGAGGTGAACGTGCCACCCTCCACGTGCAATGCGCCACGGCAATCGACTGCAGGCTGTGTTCCGCCCGCAACCGTTCCCGGGCCGACAATGGTGAGCTGCATGTTCGCAGGCACAGTGATCGTAGCAAACCCAGCAGCTCCACCGGATTCAGTGGCTTGCAGCGTATGCCCGTTCAGGTCAAACGTTACGTTTCGTACGCCTTTCGGTGGCGTAATCGTAACGCTTTCCGTCACGTCGGCTAGCAATGTGACCGTCGTGTTCTTCAACGTTGTTCGACCGATCGCCTCCTGTACGCTCGCGTAGGTTGCGTTGCCCACTTGCGCGACCGCCTGAGATTCGGCGGCATCGGCAACTGCATCTGCAGAGAACAGCAGCGTTCCGAACAGCGACGCGATCGCGAAAACAGCGGTCAGCACCACCGAAACCAAATACTTACCTTGCGTTCGCGGGCACACATTCACCCGCTTCTCATGACTACGCATGATTATTTCCTTTTATAGGTTCTGTTGCATATTTCAATCCGCACCGAAGTGCGTGGGACCACCCTCAGCTGTGAGGGATAACGTTACAGAAATCATGGCGCCACGTTGCATTAATTATCTCACAATGCGCAAAGGAAAGCAAATTACCTATTTTGAAAATCCAAATCTCATATGAGATATATCAAAAGACAATCTTTAGTTATAGTGGACCTCATCACATAAGTTAAAACTGTTTCACATGAGTATCACAATATTCATCACACGAATAAACGTATCCCAATAACTGCAAAAATATACATATGACGAATAATTGTTTCCCATCAAGAAACAAGCGAGCCCCACAATCAAACAAGCGAGGTCGCAACCACACAAAAACACATTTCCCATCTGCACCACGTGGGAAAGCAAAAGAGCGCTCCGGGAGGGAGCGCCCTGATTTGCACGACGATTCGTGCGAAAAGTACTGCGGAATTTAGTAAGATCCGGTGCCACGGAAGACCACGAGCACGGTTTTTGCGAGAATCGCAAGATCGCCTGCAATGGACCAATTTTCAATATAGGAAACGTCCAAATATTCGCTCTGCTCCTGCGAAAGATCCGAACGGCCGGAAACCTGCCACGGACCGGTAATACCAGGCTTAACCAGCAGTCGCGTGGAATAAAGGGAACCGTAGCGGGCAACCTCTTCCGGCAATGCCGGGCGAGGACCAACCAAAGACATGTCGCCCTTCAAAACGTTGAAGAACTGGGGGAATTCATCCAACGAAGTCTTACGAATAAAACGACCAACCTTCGTAATTCTCGGATCATCCTTCATTTTGAAAATGAAACGATCGGTCTGTCCATTTTCTTCGGCAAGTTTCTTCTTCAATTCTTCCGCATTGGTGACCATGGAACGGAATTTATACATGGTAAATGGCTTGCCATGCAAACCGATACGCTGCTGCGAGAAGAAAATCGGACCACCGTCATCAAGCTTGATGGCGATCGCCGTACCCAACATCAGCGGCGAGGAAATCAGCAGCGTGAAAGCCGAACCAACGATATCCAGCAGGCGTTTAATCACGTACGTCGTATTCGTATACTGCGGCAAACTTGCCAGCAATACCGGCTGTTCGGCCGTATTACGCAAGTACAGGCGGTGACCGCTCACATCTGCCAGAGACACGGCCAACGCAAGCTCCATGCCAAGCGACTCGACCGCAAGGGAAATGCCATGCAGCATTTCGGAATCGCGGGACAGCACGTCGGCAACATACACTTCCTGCGCACCCAAGCTTTCGCACGTACGCGGGAAAGCGGCATTGAACGGAATCACCTTCAGCTTGTCAGCACCTTCAATGGAAGGATCAGGCTCGAACGACGTGACCACATAAGCGTCTTTCTCATTGTCGTCAGCTTCGATCGGACACACGGCAATCGGCGAATACCCCAAATTGGAGTAGTCCCGCATGGTGCGCAACGCACAATTGATACCGTCGGAAGAACCAATCACCACGGTCTTATACTTACAGGCGCCCTTCTGACGGCTGCGATGCTGCCACTGACGCATCTGCCAACGGGCGATGACTTCTAGGAAGAATGCAATGATCGGGGCGACGATAAGCGCGGTTCTCGGCAAGGAAAGATTGAAAATAAAAGCAAGCGAGCAGTAAGTGATGATGGTGAGCAGCGACGCGTTGATGATTTTCGCATACAGCTCGTAGCCTTCCGCCATCACATGACGATGATACGTTCCGGCAAAGGTGAGGCTCAACACCCAGATGAGGCTGAAACAGATGAGGAACAGCCAGAACGGCATGGCCCCATTGATGGCATTATATGCGGCATCGTTGGCCCAAAGACTGATGGATAGCGAAATCAGCATGACCGCAAGATCGACCATCACCAAGCAGACGACAAAAGAATAACGCCATGCGGGCACAACCTGATTCCGCCTGCCCTTGCGCTTTCCATCTTCACCAACGGAAAATGGCGTGTTCGAAAACATCATCGGCTCAAACTGAGGGCTGTTGTCTTGAGACTGATGTCGCTCCTGCTGCTGATCCTGGTGACGAGAGTTAGAAGAGACGATATGGATTTCCTGGGTTCTCACCACTTGATCTGCCCCATGTTCAGAGTCGCAGAAATCGCTCTGCATGACTTCTCCCTCTACTAACCGCATCACACTCACCCCCCGCAAAGAAGGGGTTCCCTCTATGAAGGGATACTATCATGGACCCTGTTAAAATAGTAGGATCCTAACTTGCTTTTGCGGTTGAATTACTATTGGAAACATTTGCCTTTGACGAGATACCTCGAAACGCGAGGGCAAGAACGGATGAGAAGTTGGCGTCCGTTCCGTGAACGTGGGATTATATGCGAATATACCCGCATATTCCCCCCGCACTCCCCTGTTACAATATGGACTGTTTGGCCGTTTGCTCGACAGTTCGCCAGTTTGACGGCCGCCTGTTTGACCGCTTAGACTGCCTACGGAACTGTCTAGCGGCCTTCAATCAGCGGGGTCTGGCGGAGGGTGAGCGGCTCATCCGTATCTGGAGCGGACTGCACATGCACGGTGATCTCATAGGATTCGCCGGGCTGCAAGGTCACATCGCCCACGCCCACGGTCAGGCCATCGTGCAAAGTCACACCCTTGTAATCGTCGGCATTCTGGAATTCCCAATCCACCAAACGACCGTTCGCAGGCGCGTAAATGAACAATGCCGTCTTGATCTGGCCTTTCGGAACGATATTTCCGGCACCGGTCACATAGTCAGCTTCGGAAGCCGCTTCTTCCGCCGTTATGGTGTTCTGCAACTTGATATGCACCGTATACTGGTTCGCGCCGTTTCGCGCGACCTTCTGGAATTCAGTGGTCACTTCGCGATGCAAATACCAGTCCATTTTCGACTCGGTTTCGTCGGAAATATACACGCCGACCTGCGGTTTCGCACCTTCCGTAATCAATTTGCCGGAAATAGCGGAATCGGCAATCAGATTCTGCTCATCCTCATGCGCGCTCCACACCATCACATGTCCCTGCTCAACAGACGTGGAAAGCGCCTTGACATACGATTTGAAATCGCCCGCATTCTGCATGATATGGTCGAACGCGGCCTGCGCGGCAACCGCGAAATACTCGTCCGTCTCCTGCGGAGCCATGCGCGCATACACGTCATGCAGCAACGTTTGGGCGGTATTAGTGCCATCCAACGTCGAACCGTCAGGCATGACAACGCCACCGGTCACCGCCAACATGTTCTGCAGGAACAACGGATCAATGGCGATCGCGCCATCAACCGCAACGCCATACTGGCGAGCCCACATGGCACTCACAATCTCGCCGGTACGCGGAAAATCAGGCGTGAAATTCACGTCGCGAATATCCTTGCCAAGCTTGTCGGTAAACAGCAAACGTTCCTCGGCGGTCAAATCCACAACCGGCTCATCGGCATTCTGAATTTCCGAATCGGAAACGAACGGCTGCAAGCTCACGTGACCACCCTGCACCGTGACCAGGCCGAGCGATCCCGTAAGACCGCCAGACGGGCGTGCCTCCGCATTCGTTTGCGCAAGGATCAGATAATTGCGCGGAGCATCATTCGCATGGCTTTCCGTGCCCAACATGCTGGGCAGCACCTGCACGATGGAATTCAAGGAATGCACCATGCTGTCAAGTTTTTCGCAATACGTTTCCGCGGTTTTCAGGGCGTCCGCGACCTGCGCGATATGCGGGGTTTTCACGGTTTTCACTTCCCGCGTGGCCTTGTCGATCGTATCGTCCGCGATTTGGAGCGGCTGCTGAGACGCTTCCAATCCGGAAATTTCGATCGTGCCGTTTTCCACGTGAATACTGTTCAGATCAACATTTTCGGCGACTTTCACCAGTTGCGGCAACGCCTGCGACGAAATATTCTCCATGGCGGCCACCGTGGTGCGTACGGCGGAAATGTCATTGCCCACATACGGCACGACCGACGCCACCTGCCACAGCGGCGAAGAGGTTTGCTTGTAGGCCTTGCTTACGTGATCGGAGAACGCGGTTGTCTGCTTCTCAAGCTTGGACGTGTCCGCTTCGGAGATGGTCTGCTGCAAGCCTTGAGCACTCGACACCGCCTGCTGCAGCTCGTTTTTCACGTGCAGCGCAGACCATACGAATGCGCCGGCGAAAACGGCGAGGGCTGCGACTATCACGAGTACGCCGATTAGGATCTTGCGACGGCGACGTTTGCGCTTGATTTGGCGAATATGCTCGGCGCTCATACGGCGGCGCACGCGGCGGGAATGCGGGGCGCTGGAAGTGGAATCTTCTGGACTGGCGGTTGCGTCGGAGGTTGAATCGGCATTAGACTGCGGCTCCTCCTGACAGCCTTGCTCAGGCTGGACGCCGAATTCTTCAGGCTGATCAGACGCGCCGTTCATATTCCGTTTCGCTCCCTAATTGTTTGCAAGCACTTCGGATTCCCCAGTGTAATAGTAGGGGGAGTCGATGCAGTCCACGGAGCAATAACGGGGTTACTGAAGTTCCAACGTCGCCAATAATGCCTTGTGGTCGGAACCTTGAATCCGCTTGGTTTCCAAATTTCTGGCGTACACACCCTTGTCGTAGATGATATGGTCGATTTCAGCGATAGGGAATACCGAAGGATACGTCATATGCAATCCCTCGCCGGCACTCTCCCCCGCATCCGTAAAGCGATCGCCCAACAAATATCTGAAGCTTGCATGATCCCACGTGGAATTAAAATCCCCCATCAGCACATACGATTCCCCATTATCGTAATGCTGTAATTGCGCTATGGAATCCAAACTTTTATTCCATAATCCCTGATTGCTTGGTCGTGGAGAAAACGGATGAACCGACCCAAATCGTACTTTTCTGCCATTGAAATCAACTGTCGCGGCAGGAATACTACTGGATTCAATAGGAATGAGATCCTGCGTTGTTTCCTGCAGAGGATGCGCACTGTACAGTACGTTCACACCGCCATTGTCGTGCCAAGTGAGTTGCGCGGAAACGGAATACGGAAGATAATCCTCAATTCCAGCATCATGCAACCTATCTAATAATCCTGATGAAACTTCCTGCATTGCAAGAATTTCAACATGCTCGCTTTGGATTGTTCGCACGATTTGCTGCGCATCGGCACAACCTTGCTTCGTATTGAACGTCATGACACGCACTGTTGCAGAAGGTTGTATGGCACGATCATTGGTCGGAACGACATACCCCCAATGCCAAATAATCTGGATGATCACGCACAATACGCTCAACGCGATCAAAAGTTTTCGTTTGCCAACAGTACGAAAAACTGTTGCACAAACTGCGATAATTACGGAAAGCAAGCCAAGCCAAGGCATGAGCGCGACGATCAGAGGCACGTAGCGTTTACCATCGAGACTGTTCGGTAGCATGCGCAGAAGCATCGCGAACACGATGACGGCGGATGCGAACCACAGCAACGCCGTAAGCAGTGAAGCGCGCGTTTCACGACGCGTCTCACTTCGTTGGACATCGCCAAGTCGAGTCATGCGCACTCCTTTCCCATTCCATCTTCCCGTTTCACTTCCTGTTCCGCGCAATCCGCAATCGTATGCAATCACATGTTGCAACCGATAGTCTTACGCATCGTTTTTCACAACATCTCTCACAACATCTCTTCTCGTGAACGCTACCCGCGTTCATCCCCG